>Ga0247834_1000133_pt1 | contig 133880 bp, 116 predicted proteins | sample LaCruzMarch2015__8_FD_187118 | JGI IMG/M metagenome (GOLD analysis project Ga0247834, IMG submission 187118) | Freshwater microbial communities from meromictic Lake La Cruz, Castile-La Mancha, Spain - LaCruzMarch2015_12m | ecosystem: Environmental > Aquatic > Freshwater > Lake | place: Spain...
TGACTTCTTGAAAAGAAGCAGTCTCCACATTGAGCTCGATGCGCGGCCGTCCCACACCCCCTACTCATCACTCTTTCTAGTGAATGTACAGCCCTTTTTCAGACAACCTTTTTGAAAACCAGTCTAACTACTTCTTTTTCAACGAATTGCCCGTCAAAAACGGGTGGATTTGGAGGGAAATGGCAAAGGCTATACAAAAGGCATCAAAACGATACAAAAGCATTCTTCTTCAGGGCCTCGGACCTACGTCACAGGAGGCTTGCGGGCAGGCTTGAGCCGTTGTTTGCATCTGTAGGCTTCCTGGTCATGTTCGTTGTAACCATGCCCGCCCCTGCTGCCCACGCCCCCACCGTAGTCATCGAGAATTTTTATCCCTGCATTGAAGGCGGTCGGCACCCGATCAAGCGGGTGGTGGGAGAGCCGTTGAACCTGTGGTGCGATATTTTTACCGATGGTCATGTGGTCATGTCCGCTCTGCTGAAGTGGCGCTTGGTGGGCACCCGCCGTTGGTTTGAGGCCCCGATGAGTCCGGTGGAAAATGACCGTTGGCACGGCCAGTGCGCGTTTGAATCCATCGGCCGCTGGGAATATTCAGTGGAAGCTTGGTCGGATACGTTTCGTGGGTGGAAAAAGACCTTTGCCATCCGCGTGCAGGCGCTGGACCCGGATGTGCCGGTGGAGGCGCTGGAGGGTGCGCGGCTGCTGAAGGAGGCGGCGCAGAGGGCGCGTGCGGCAGGTTCTGCCGCCGCCGGGACTCAACTGGAGGACGTGGCGGATTTGCTGGTGCAACTGCCTCCGCAGGATGTGATGGAGGTGCTGCTGTCGGAGGATCTCCAGACGCTGATGAATGTGTATGCCGATCGTAGCCTCTCCAGCACCTCTGAGCCGCTGCGGGTGATCGTGGAGCGTGAGCGCGCGCGCTTTTCCGCCTGGTATGAATTTTTTCCACGCGGAGCCGAGGGACGTGCCGACAAACACAGCACCTTCCGCGACTGTCTGCCACGTCTGGATGATGCACAGGCGATGGGCTTTGATACGATCTATTTTCCCCCGATCCATCCCATCGGCATCACGGCGAGAAAAGGAAAAAACAACACCCTGATTGCCTATGAGGGCGATGTCGGCAGCCCCTGGGCCATTGGTGGGCCTGCCGGGGGACATCGCGATGTGGAGCCTGCCCTGGGCACGATCGATGACTTTGTTTGGCTGGTTGGCGAGGCGAACAAACGCGGGCTGGAGATCGCCCTGGACTTTGCGATCAATTGCTCCCCGGATCATCCATATGTGAAGGATCATCCTGATTGGTTTTACCAGCGCCCGGATGGAAGCATTCGTTATGCTGAAAATCCGCCCAAGAAGTATCAGGACATCTACCCGATCAATTTCCACTGTGCGGACTGGAAGAATCTGTGGCGGGAATTGATCGATGTGGTGCTCTTCTGGGTGGACAAGGGCGTCAAAATCTTCCGTGTGGACAATCCGCACACGAAACCGGTTTCCTTTTGGGAAGAACTGATCAGCACGGTGCATCGGAAGTATCCTGAGGTGATTTTCCTGGCGGAGGCCTTCACGAAGCCGAAGATGATGCAGGTGCTCGGGAAGGTGGGCTTTACCCAGAGCTACACTTACTTTACCTGGCGTGAAGACAAGGCAGGCCTCACCGACTATGCCAAAGAGCTGATGCAGGGGGAGATGCGCTGGTATTACCGAGGTAACTTCTGGCCCAACACGCCTGATATTCACCCTTTTTACCTCCAAAATGCACCTGCCACCATGTTCCGCCTGCGGGCGGCCCTGGCGGCCACGCTTTCCAGCACCTGGGGCATGTATGCAGGCTATGAACTCTGTGAAAATGAAGCCCTTCCGGGCAAGGAGGAGTATCTGGACTCTGAGAAGTTCCAACTGCGGAAGCGCGACTATAACGCCCCTGGGAATATCAAAGGATTCATCGCCCGCCTCAACTCCATCCGCCGGGATAATCCGGCCATGCATCTGTATGACAACCTCGTCTTTCATGGGGCGGATCATGACCAGATGATGTGCTACAGCAAAAGCACGCCAGACTTTAAAAACCGCATTCTCTGTGTCGTTAGCCTAAATGGGCATGATCCGGTGGCAGGCCTTGTGCATCTGGATTTGGGGGCTTTGGGGCTGGGGTATGATCAGCCGTATCGCGTGCGGGATCTGATGCACGGCGGCGTCTATGTTTGGAAGGGAGCGGACAACTTTGTCGCGCTCAATCCCGAAGGAGTCAGCCTGCACATCTTTCATGTGGAAGCGGGCCTCTGATTTAACTTAAGTAATTTATTCTGGGCTTGTCGGAAAATCAGTCTTAGCAGAGGGCTATGAGGGTAGCGAAAACAGCACCGTCATTTCTTCTACTAATTATGAAAATTCTATTTGTATGAAATAATAATGGAATTATTCTTTCATTATGCAATCCTCACAACCGACCTCCAAACATCAAGTGCTTATTGCGACTGCCTCTGAGGATACCTCCAGGCTTCTGCAACCGCTTCAGCAGCTTTATTCTCCCGATAGTTCCGGCGAGAGCGGCGGTCTGTTTGGTCCTAAACAGAAAGTCGTTTTCCAGGTTTTGGATCACAGCCTTTTGGAGTTGGTTTTGAGCAGTCATCAAACTGAATGGCCGGTGACGATCATGTTTGTGGATGTGCAGCCTGGTAACGAAACACGTGCGGAGCAGATCATCAACGCACTGTATTATGCGGACCCTAACCTCTGCATGATAGCGCTACTCGCGGATGGAGCCACTTTGTCTCATACGTTGTTAGACCTGATCACCTACAGCCCGAGGCTGACTTTTTTGCAGATGCCCAGCACCCTGGCGCAGGTCTTTCAGATCCTGAAAATGATGCTGGCGGTGTCTCATTCTCAAAGGCGTAGTGCAGAGGCAGAGCAAGCCCATAACCGCAGTGAAAACCAACTGTCTCAACTGCAAAATAATGCGCTTCTCAATGTTTCGGAAAATGCACCGTCCATGCACCTGGAGACGGTGGGAAGCCTGACTGCGGGTATTGCGCACGAGTTTAACAATGTGCTCACAGTCATCCAGAGTCAGATGGATCTTGCCATGAAGCAAGCGGGCAGTCTGCCGGGCGTGGTGAGTCTGCTGAATCAAGTCATGGACACGGCGCGCAGTGCCTCCGCCCTGTCTCGCAAGCTGGTCTCCTTCACCCCGGACGAAGAGAGCAATCCTGAGGCTGTGGACATCTGCAAAGCGGTGGATGAAGAGGTCATGCTGCTGAGCAAAACATTGGGTGACCACATTGTCCTTGAGGTGAATCACTCGCCCGATGTGCCCAAGGTCTGGGCGGACCCGGCGACCATTAGCCAACTCGTCATCAATGTGGCGCTGCATGCGCGCAATGCGATGTCTCAGGGCGGGCACCTCCTCATCTCCACGGGCAAAATCCAACACCAGACAGGGGGCAAATACACACGTCTTTTCCCGGAGGCACCGCATGGTGACTATGTGATGCTGACCATTGAAGATCCAAACCCGGTGGATCAGGCGGATCCTTCAGACCCCAGCAAAGTCGTGGTGACTCTGCCGACCTCCGTGCAGCGTGCTGCCAATGATCGACTGGCCTGGATTCAGCGCACGATCCAAGCAGCCGGCGGGGCTTTAAATGTGACCCTGCTGCCGGGCATGATCCGCATTTATCAACTACTGTTTCCTTTGGCCCAGAATAATACGGAGTCTGAGATGAAGCCTGATACTTCGGCTCCTGCCGCTGCGAATGGAGAGGCCGTCCACGCTCAGCCGTCCACTGTGCTGGTGGTGGATGATGACGATACGATATGCATGATCATGAGTCAGGTGCTGGCTACGGAGAAGCACCGGGTGCTGACGGCGAAGAGTGCGGATGAAGCCTGGCAACAGTGGTGTCAGCACCGCAGCACGATCAAACTTTTGATCACGGATATCAACATGCCTGGCGGTGCCAATGGAGTGACCTTGGGACATGCGATCCAAGAGCAGGATGGCTCTGTGCCGGTGATCTACACCAGCGGTCATCGTGCCGTTCATCAATTTGCAGAGCTTGAAGTGGGGAATAACTACCTGCCAAAGCCCTTCGGTATGAATGATCTTTTGTTAGTCGCCAATCGTGCCCTTGCTGCTCATGAACATCACGGTCTGAGTTGATCCCCAGGCCTTTCGCTGAAGATTGCCGCCCTGTGCTTTTACTTGAGGTTCCGTGAAAGTTTTCGCCCCCTCGGAGATTCATGGATAATGGAGGTTAAGGAATTCTTGTTTTCGCAATCATTTTGTTGGCTTGACCTGCGTTATTTATCCTGCTGGTATTCCTCATGGCTGGGTTTCAGACATGGTCCTTGCGCGCAATCGCTCCTTACATCTCGCCCGGTGCGGGCTGGGTGACTATTTCCGTGGGAGGTCTGGTATTGCTGGGATGGAGTGCGGGGATTGAGTCACTTAAGCGGGTGTTACCGGGCTTAGTCTCGATGAACCCGATGACGGCGGTTTGCTTCATTTTGTCAGGTGCTGCCCTGCTTTTGCACAGCCGTAAATCGGTGGGGAAGGAGCCTCTGGTGGCTGAAGGCCTTGCGGTCATCGTGATGATTATCGGCATGATCCGGTTATTCGGCTATGTTTTTGATTGGGCTTGGGGGCCGGACCGGTGGCTGTTTGCAGAAAGCCTGGAGGGAGATGTGATTACGATTCCCAATCGTATGTCACCCAATGCGGCCCTGTGTTTTGTTCTTTTAGGCGGCGGGTTGGGGATAATGGATCATACGAGTCGGAAAGGCTGGCGTCTGACAGAGTTGTTTGCGCTTTTGATCACGGGTATTTCCATGTTGGCCTTAGTGGGGTATGCGTATCAGATCTCGTGGCTATATGAGGTGTCGTCATTCATCCCGATGGCCTTGCATACGGCGGGTGTTTTTAATCTGATGGCTTTCGGGCTCATGTTTGCCCGGCAGGACATGGGATGGACTGCATTTATCCTGAGCAGTAGCCCGGGCGGGCAGCTTATCCGGCGTGTATTTCCGGTGATTGTTCCGGCGCTCATTTTGTTAGGTTGGCTGCGTTTGGCTGGTGAGCGGCGCGGACTTTATGAGGCGGAAGTGGGGACCACGTTTTATACCATCTGTGCGCTCTTTATGGTTAGTGGACTGATCTGGTGGAGCGCGCTTTCGCTGCACAGGGCAGAGCAGGCAAGACGACGTGTCGAAATCGAACTCGAGCGTTTTTTTACCCTGTCACTGGATATGCTCTGCATCGCGGGCACGGACGGTTACTTCAAGCGGATCAACCCGGCTTTTAGCAAAACTTTAGGTTATACCACGGGGGAGCTTTTGGCCCGACCATTCATTGAATTTGTGCATCCGGAAGACCGTGAATGCACGCTGATTGAGACGGGACAGATTCAGGCGGGAGAGCCTATGGATCATTTTGAGAATCGTTATCTTTGCAAAGATGGCAGTCTGAGATGGTTCTGGTGGAAGGGGCACAATTTGGAGGACGAGGGACTAATCTATGCCAACGCCCGGGACGTGACCGATCAGAAAAAGGCACAGGAGGAGATTCGTCTGCTCAATGAAACCCTGCGCGAGCGGGCCTCGCAATTGGATGCTTCCAATCAAGAGTTGGAGGCCTTCAGTTATTCCGTTTCTCATGATCTCAGGGCACCTTTGCGCGGTATTTCTGGTTTTGCCCAGGCGCTGGAGGAGCACTCCGGGAGTTCACTGGATGCGACAAGCCGTGGTTATCTGATGAGAGTGCGCCGTGCGGCGGATCGCATGGGATATTTGATCGATGACTTGTTGAAGCTCTCCCGGCTGACCCGTACGGAGATGCACTTGGAGGCGGTGGATCTGAGCGCCCAGGCGGAATCTATCCTGACACAGCTCTCGCAGAGAGAACCTGAGCGTTCTGTGCAGTGGTACATTAGGCCGGACATCATTGTGCAAGCGGATGAGGCGCTGATGCGTGTATTGATGGAAAATTTGCTGGAGAATGCTTGGAAGTTTACCTCCAAGAATTCGGCGGCCCGTATTGAGGTGGGTACGATGAGCACTGAAACGAATCCCAATGTTTGTTATGTGCGCGACAATGGCGTGGGCTTTGATATGCGCTATGCTTCAAAGCTCTTTGGTGCCTTTCAGCGTCTGCATTCCATGGTCGAATTTCCTGGGACCGGCATTGGTCTAGCCACAGTTCAACGCGTCGTTCGCAGGCATGGTGGCAGGGTTTGGGCGGATGCGCAGATAAATGTCGGGTCCACCTTTTATTTCGTGGTATAACTATGTTAAGTCTTAAATTCTTATGAATCCCAAAGTCATTCTGCTGGTTGAGGATAATCCTGATGATGAAGAACTCACCCTCATGGCCTTGCAGAAAAACAATATCTTGAACGAGGTGGTTGTCGCCCGGGATGGGGTGGAGGCATTGGATTATTTGTTCGGCGACGGGCCGCAGTCGTTTCTGCAGCGGCGTGTCTGGCCTGCCATCATCCTGCTGGATCTGAAATTGCCGCGTGTGGACGGGCTGGAGGTTTTGAAGCGAATCCGCAGTGATGACCGTACACGGATGCTGCCGGTGGTGGTGCTGACCTCTTCGCGGGAAGAGCGGGATCTTTTGGAAAGCTATTCACTGGGCTGCAATAGCTATGTGCGCAAGCCGGTGGACTTTGCCCAGTTTGTCGAGGCCACCCGTCAGTTGGGCCTTTACTGGTTGCTCCTCAATGAGGCTCCGCCTTTATAATGATTTTGCCATGAAATCTCTGCGCCTGCTCCTCGCTGAAGACTCAGAAGACGATGCTGACCTGATCCTTCAGGCTGTGCAGAAGCATGGTTATCATTGCACCATGAAGCAAGTGATGGCGGCCCTGGATCTCCAGACGGCACTTGCGACGGAGCGATGGGACATCATTTTATGCGATTATGTGATGCCGGGCTTTGATGCCTTGGCGGCGCTTGAGATTGTCAAAAAACACGGGGAGGACATCCCTGTCATCGTCGTCTCCGGCACGGTGGGGGAGGATGTGGCCGTCGCCTCGCTCAAGCATGGGGCACAGGATTATATTCTGAAGCAAAACCTCACCCGCCTGGGGCCGGCGGTGGAGAGCGAGCTGAAGGCTGCGTCGGAGCGGCGTTACGGAAGGTTGTTTGAGGCCATCGCCAGCAGTCATGCTGAGATCCTGGAGATGATCCTGAACGGTACGAAGTTACAGATCATTCTGGAGCACATCGCACAGCGGATTGAGCGGCTCAGCCCAAGTGGAGCCCTGTGCTCCATCCTTTTGACCAACGCAGCCGGTACACACCTGGAGGTAGGCTCTGCGCCCAGTCTTCCGGCGGAGTTTATCAGTGCCGTCAAGGCGGTGCCCATCCAAGTGGGCATGGGCTCCTGCGGTCATGCGGCGGCACTGAAGGAAACAGTTATCATTGAGGACATCGCCACCCATCCGAACTGGGACTGCGTGCGTGAACTGGTGAACCGACATCGATTGCGGGCCTGCTGGTCTGTTCCGGTTTTTTCATCGGGGCGCGATGTTGTCGGCACCATGGCCGTTTATAACCGCACCGTCAGTGCGCCTAGTGCGGACGAGTTGCGCTGGGTGGAGTCTGCTGCGCGGCTGGTGGGCATGGCCATCGAGCGTGCCCGCACGGAAGAGCGTCTCCGCGAGCAATTGGAGGAACTGCGACGTTGGCAAAATGCGATGATCAATCGTGAAGACCGCGTGCAGCAACTCAAAGTCGAGGTTAATGAACTGCTCACGCGCCTGGGGGATCCCGTCCGCTATCCCAGCCAAGCCTGATCATGAAAGCTCCTCTACCCCCAGACGAAGATGAACGGCTCGCCATTCTGCGGGAGTATGATATTCTCGATACCCCGCCTGAGGTGGCTTTTGATGGTCTTGCCCAACTCGCCTCGGAAATCTGCCAGACGCCGATCGCACTCATATCCATCATTGATAAGGACAGGCAGTGGTTCAAGGCGCACGTTGGGATGCCCGTTCAAGAGACTTCCCGTGACATTGCCTTTTGTGCCCATGCTATTTTGCATCGGGATCAGGTCATGGAGGTGCGGGATGCGCGTGAGGATGAACGTTTTGCGGATAACCCCCTTGTTCTGGGTGGGCCTAACATTCGCTTTTATGCCGGGGCCCCTTTGGTGGCGCGCAGCAATCAGCCTTTGGGGACTTTGTGTGTCATTGACCGTGAACCACGCGTTCTGACATCAGCGCAAGTGGATGCACTCCAGACGCTCAGTCGCAATGTCGTGGCTCAGATGGAGTTGCGTTATCAAGCGAGACAGTTGGCGGCGGAGGTCGCTGAAAAAGAGCGTATCGCGGAGCAACTCAGATCTCAGAATGAGCAGCTCATCCGCAGTGAGCAAGAGATGGCGCGGCTGCTGGAGCTGGCTGAAAAATCACGGAACGCCCTCCTTAGCGTCCTTGAGGATGAGCAGCGTCTTGGGCGTGAATTGCGTCGGTGGGCGGACGCTTTTGAAAACTGCGCCCAGGGGGTTCTCATTTGCACGCCCATGGATCAGACGGTCTTCGCCTCCAACAGCGCCTTTGCCGGTTTATATGGTCAGCCTCCGGCAGAGCTGTTCGGGCGTTTTCTCAAGGACTTCTTTGCCTTTGCCACGCACGCGCAGTTGCAGGATTTCATTGTCCAAGCAAATGCATCCGGGCAGGCTCATTTCGAGCTGCCAATGCAAAAGGTGGATGGCACCCTCTTTGAGGCGCAGGTGGATCTGGTCAGCGTGCGCGAGAGGGAGGAGGACGCTGACCCGATCTATTGGGTGGTTACGATTCAGGACATCACGGATCGCAAACAAGCGGACCTGCTGCTGGCGCGCAAAAACCGGGCGCTGATGATGATGTCTGCCTGCAATGAAGCCATGGTTCGCGCCACAGATGAGCAGCATCTGCTTTCGGAGGTCAGCCGCCTGGCCGTTGAGATTGGCGGTTACCGGTTGGCATGGGTGGGCTATGCTCGAAATGACGAGGAGCTTACTATTCAGCCCATGGCCTTTGCCGGGCATGAGGCGGGCTATCTCTGTGAAATTCGTCTCAGTTGGTCAGATGCCCACCCCACTGGAAATGGCCCGGCAGGTCGGTGTGTCCGCCTGGGGCAAACGACAGTGAGTGAAGACATCGCGGCTGAGAATGCTAGCTTTTACTGGAAGGATGAAGCACTTAGTCGCGGCTATCGCAGCATCATCTGCCTGCCCCTGCATGATGAAAAGCGCACCTTCGGCCTCCTGGCTCTTTATTCAGGGGAGGTGCAGCAGGTCGGGGATGATGAGATGAAGCTGCTGCATGAGATGGCGGAGGATTTGGCTTTCGGCATCCGCCACATCCGCAGCCGTCAGGAGCGGCAACGTATGCAGGATGTCGTGCTCAAAGTCTCACAGGCCGTTTCGGCCGGGCATGGGGAGGATTTCTTTCACTCCCTAACTCGTCATATGGTGGAGGCGCTGGAGGCAGATGGAGGCATGATCGGTCGGTTGGACCCGGATCATAAACAGAGTCTTGAGACTCGCGTCCTGTTTATGGACGGTGAGTTTCATGAAAACTTCGTTTACGATCTGCCCGGTACCCCGTGCGAGGGAGTCAGCCTGGGTTACACCAGTGTCTATGACAGTAAAATCCAAGCCCAGTTCCCTGAAGATCTCTGGCTGCGCGATAAGCAGATCGAGGCTTATGCAGGCATCCCCCTGATGGATCAGGAGAATGAGGTCAGTGGTATCATGGCTGTTTTTTACCATAAACCCCTTGATCAGACCTCCATCGTCCATTCAACGCTCAAGATCTTTGCCGCCCGTGTTGCCGATGAGCTGGCACGGCAGGAAACAGATGCCCGCATTCGTGAGCAGGCATCCTTGCTGGACAAAGCGCAGGATGCCATCCTCGTCCGTGATCTGGAACATCGAGTGACTTACTGGAATAAAAGCGCCGAAGCTCTCTATGGCTGGGCTTCTGAAGATGTGCTGGGTAAGCAGGTCACGGAGGTCTTTTATCAGGAGACAGAGGCTTTTGATGAGGCCATCAAATGTCTGTTCAGAGACGGCGAATGGGTCGGGGAGCTGGCGCAATTAACCAAGGATAAAAAGCCGCTCATCATCGAGTGTCGCTGGACCGTCGTGAAGGACAGTCATAACCGCCCCAAGGCGGTGCTCTGCATCAATACTGACATTACGGAAAAGAAGAAGCTGGAGCAGCAGTTTCTTCGTGGTCAGCGCATGGAAAGCCTGGGCACTCTGGCGGGCGGTATCGCCCATGATTTGAACAATGTTCTGGCCCCAATCATGATGGCCATCGATCTGCTGAAGATCACTGTCAAAGACCCGAATGGGCAGAGTATCCTGGCCACGATTTCACAAAGTGCGCAGCGCGGTGCGGAGATGGTGAATCAAGTGCTCTCCTTTGCGCGGGGCATGGAGGGGCGGCGGGTGGATGTGCATGCACATCTGATCATTCGGGACATCGAAAAAATCGCACGGGATACCTTTCCCAAAAACATTCTGATCGATTCCGATTATCATCAGGAGCTATGGACCATCGTCGGTGATCCTACCCAACTGCATCAGGTTTTGCTGAATCTCTGTGTCAATGCCCGTGATGCCATGCCAGAGGGCGGGCGTCTTACCATCGCGGCCCACAATGTTTATCTGGATGAAAGCTATGCCGCTATGAACTTGGAGGCCAAACCTGGCCCTTACCTCGTCATCCAAGTCACAGACACTGGGTCCGGCATCCCGCAGTCCATCATCGAGCAGATTTTTGACCCGTTCTTTACCACTAAGGAGTTAGGGAAAGGCACGGGTTTGGGTCTGTCCACCTCCCTCGCCATTGTGAAAAGTCATGGTGGGTTCCTACGCGTTTATAGTGAGCTCAAACAAGGCAGTCGGTTCAGCGTTTATATTCCGGCTGTGGAAGAAGCCTGCACGACGGGAGTGCAACCCCGCACAGATGAACTGCCGCGCGGTCATGGGGAAACGGTACTGGTCGTCGATGATGAACAGACCATCCGGGAAATCACACAACAGACGCTTCAGGCCTTCGGTTACCGGGTGATCCTGGCTTGCGATGGGGCGGAGGCCGTGACTTTGTATGCAAAGCATCGTCAGGAGATCGCGATCGTGCTGACAGATATGATGATGCCCATCATGGATGGTCCGGCCACCATCAAGGTTCTGATGAAGATGAACCCAGCGCTGAAGATCATCGCTGCCAGCGGCATCACCACCAATGATGCCGTGGCCAGGGCCTCGGGAGAAGGGGTGAAGCATTTTGTGTCCAAGCCCTACACGGCGGAGTCTCTGCTCTGTATCCTGAAGACCTGTTTGGATGAAACCCGGCGGCAAAGAACAGGCACCTCGGACTCTTGAGTGGAAATCTCTCTGAAATTTCTTGCCCGGTCCCCGTCTTGCCCTACCTGAGGAGGCATCCGCACCCGGTCACGCGCGGCCTCTGACATGTCCTCTTCCAAGCATCTTCACTTCATCGGCGTTTGCGGCACTGCCATGGGCTCCACCGCCGTTGCCCTCCGCGCTCTGGGTTACACCATTTCAGGCTCCGATGAAAAAGTGTATCCGCCCATGTCCGATGTGCTGCGTGATGCAGGCATCACAGTTACTGAGGGGTATCGCCCGGAAAATCTGCCCCCCGCTGCGGATCTTTACATCGTGGGCAATGCCATCTCGCGTGGTAATGAAGAGTTGGAGACTCTCTTGGAGCGGAAGCTGCCCTACGTCTCTATGGCTGAGCTTCTGAAGCGGGAGATCATCCAGGGGAAGCGCAGCTTTGTTGTCAGTGGCACCCATGGCAAGACCACGACCACAACGATACTGGCCTGGATCTTTGAGCATGCTGGGAAGAATCCTGGATTCATGATCGGTGGTGTGCCGGAAAATTTCACTAGCGGTGCCCGCTTCACTCACAGTGACCTCTTTGTCATCGAGGGTGATGAATACGACACCGCTTACTTTGACAAGCGCTCCAAATTTCTCCATTACCTGCCGGAGTGCGCCATCGTGAATAACATTGAGTTTGATCACGCGGATATTTTCCCCTCGTTGACGGATATTTTGCTGACGTTTCAGCGCCTGCTCAATAGCGTGCCACGCAATGGTCTTGTCCTGCTCAATGGCGATGACAAAAACTGCCTCTCCCTGCGCAGCTATGCCCCGGTGAAGACGGTCGGCACCGGAGAGAGCTGCAGCGAGCGTATTCAGATCACGGAGGCTGCGCCTGAAAGCACCGCCTTTGAGATCAACGGCGTGCCGTTCAGTGTGCCGATGGTGGGGGAATTCAATGTCCGCAATGCCGCCATGTGCGTTTGCGCGGCGCGTCATGCCGGCCTAACCGATGATGAAATCCGTGTTGCACTGGCCGGTTTCAAAGGCATCCGCCGTCGCCAACAGGTGCGCGGTGTCGCCGGTGGGATCACCGTCATGGATGACTTTGGCCATCACCCGACAGCCATCCGGGAGACCCTGCGCGGCCTGCGCCAAAAGTATCCCGCGCAGCGCCTGTGGGCTGTGTTTGAGCCGCGCTCCAACACCAGCCGCCGCAATGTTCTGCAAAACGAATTGATCGAGGCACTGAAGGAAGCCGATGGCTCCATCATCGCCGCCGTGGCCAATCCTGAAAAGGTCGCCGCAGCGGATAGGCTGGACCCGGAGCACGTCGCACTGAGTGTTCGCACTGCCGGTAAGAACTGCTTTTTTGAGGCCGACACCGATGCCATCGTGAATCGCTTGAAGAAAGAGACTCAACCTGGAGATGTCATTGTCATCTTCAGCAATGGTGGTTTTGACGGCATCCACGGGAAATTGCTTGCGGCCCTGGCTTGAGCCTAAGCTGCCCGCAATAGCCTTTTAGGATGCGGCGTTTCATCATGCTCCTGCATGATCCCACGTCGCCGCTTTCTTCAAACTACAGCCGCTGCTTTGGCGGCTAGTCCTTTCGCTTCATGTCAGGCGGTGCGTGCCAAGGCTCCGTTTCGTGTCATCTACAGCAATGACATCACGAACATCACCAGTTGTGTGAGTCCTTTCCATCAAGCGCGTCAGCCGTTCCGCCGGGAGATGCTGGAGGCGACAGTGGATGAAGTGAGCGGGCTGGTGGATGCGCATTTTCTTCAGCCGGGGCTGGGCATGGTGCCCATGTGGCCGAGCAAGGTGATGACCCTGGAGTCCCACTATGCCTGGATCAAAGAGCGCTATGGAGTCGGCCCGGATTCGTTTGGTAATTTTGCCATGCGTGGTGGGGATGTGGTGCAGATCTTTTTGGATCGCTGCCGCGCCACGAAACAGGCGGCCTTTATTTCCTTTCGCCTCAACGATGCCCATCACAAGGAGTTCACACACCCCAAGTCCGGGGATAAGCCGGGCAGCAGTATGGGTATGAGCGTGACTCGTCATTACGTGGAGCACCCGGAATACATCTTTAACAGGGACTCCAAACGCGGTGCGGATTTGGTGCAGAACTGGGTGCATGACGATGTGCGCGCACAGAAACTGGCGCTGATCACCGAACTCTGTGAGAACTATGACCTTGATGGTCTGGAGCTGGATTTCATGCGCTTCTACAATTTTTTTGATGCGGAGAAAACCACGTTGCCGCAGCGCCGTTCCATTATGACCGGCTTTGTGAAGCAGGTGCGTCAGTTGTTGGACCGAACGGAGCGTGAGGGAAAGCGCCGATGGCTGTGCGCACGCGTGCCCAGTCTTGTGAAAGGGCTGGATGCCTTGGGTCTGGACTTGCGTGAGTTGGTCTCTGTGGGACTCGACATGGTGAATATCTCCGCCAGTTACTTCACCACTCAGCAGATGGACATTGCCGAGATCCGTGCCCAGGTGTCGGAGCCTGCGGTTTTGTATGTGGAAATGTGTCACTCCATCGCCAATGGCAGCAGACTGGTGCCCGGTTATGATACCTTCACCTTTCGGCGGGCCACGCGGGAGCACTATGAAACCACGGCCCATTTGGCCTATGCGCGCGGGGCGGACGGCGTCAGTTTGTTTAACTTTGCCTACTATCGGGAGCACGGCGGTCCAGGGCGCGGTCCCTTTGCGGAGCCCCCTTTTCACGCGCTGAAGGAGCTGGATTCTCCCAAGTCGCTCGCGACCAAACCCCAACATTGGTTTTTGGCGACGGGATGGAACAACCCTTATGTTAGGCCGCCTATCTTGCCGCGTGGTTTGAAGGAAGGGAACAAGACCCATTTTGAACTGGATATGGCACCTCCTGCAGGCGGTTGGACAGGGCAGGGAAGGTTGCGTCTCCAGGCCGATGCGCGACTGGAGGGGCGTGTCCTGCAAGCCCGCTGCAACGGTGGGGTGCTGGAACCTACGGAGGATGTGGGAGAGCCTTTCGAAAATCCGTATCCCTCTTTGTTAGGCAAGCCTGAGGCTCTGCGCGCCTGGGGCGTGCCAGTAAAGCTGCTCAAAGATGGAAAGAACACTTTTGAGTTCGTTCATCAAAGCGGTAAGCCTGTGACGCTGGAGTATCTGGATGTCAGGGTGGGGTGACTTGAAGTTCGAAGTCTTGCCTTGTTACAGCTGAGACATTCCACCTTGTTTGATCCAGTCGTTCAGCGGTAGATAGGCTGTCGTGTCCAAATCAATGCCGCAGCCAAAAGGTGCGGCATTGACGGTGCGAAGATCCGCCTGACCGGCTCTGATGTCCAACGTGGGAAAGCCTGCCTCATGTTGGCGATACAGACCCGTGTGCGTTTGCAACACAGCCTCCTGCACTGCCGGAGGATGCATGGAAAGGCCGCGGAAATAGTGATGTCCGTTGCGCTCCACATGCGTGATACCGAGCGTGGCCATCATGGCCAAATCTTGCAATAGCGCTACCGGACCGACATTTGCCAGATCCTCGCCACTGAGAATGAGTGGGCGTTTGGAACTCGCTGAACGGACTTTCAAAAGCGCTGCATTGGTCAGGCCTTTCATGATGCCTTTGCAGTTCTTGTGACTGGTCCCGCTGTAGCCTAGGTCCAGCGCCTGTGGCAGATCTTTTAGTGCGCCATCGGCTTCATCAATGATGAGCCCGGGTCCCTCGGTCCACTCTGTCAGGGCCACGGCCACATCATCCTTCAGCGCATGATCACGGTGCAGCGGTTGCTCAATGAAGAGCAGATTTTGAAACAGGGGTGTCAGGGCGTGATCTGCCCGAAGTGTCTCGTAAAAATCACGAAAGGAAGCGAGATCCTGAAATTGCTCATTGCCATCCAGAGTGGCCAGGAAGCCGTCGGGGCACTCCTCCGCCAGGATGGCGGTGATCTCCCTGAGCCGTGGCAGATCCAGATGTGCCTGACCACATGCCTTGATTTTGAAGTGACGCAGGCCATAGGCGCGGATGGATTCATCCAGGGCATGGGGGAGTCCGTCGTTGAGTTGTTTATCGGCGGGAATGTCCCGTGCCCGCAGCGGATCGCCCAGGCCGACCGTGTGGCGCACGGAGATACGCGCTTGCGGTTCGGCGGGCAGCACTTGGGCGACAGAGATGCCACTCAGGGCCTCATGCACCTCCCCCAGGCTTATGCCTAACGAATCTGAGCCTAACAAACGATGAAAAGATGTGTCTGCCGCCTTGCACAGACCGTCCAGCACCGCGCGCTCCATGAGGCTGACCCCCAGATTGGCCAGTAAGGAGGGAATCTGCTTCACCGTTGCCCAACGTGCCTGCTCCTGGTAAAGCTCCTGCCACCAGCGGAAATAAAGGACAGGCTTTGGCGATGCCAAGCGTGCGATGCGGGAAGCATTTTGAATCACGGCCAGCATCTCCGCCAGATCCTGTTCAATGAAGGTGTTAGGGTCCTTGGTGAACCATTTCGGTGCGAGCCCTTCGCTCGCTATCCCGCGTGCTTGCCTACCGCCCACACTCAGGTCCAGGCTGACAAACAAATGCGGCAGGGCGCTCATGCTGGCGATGCCGTATTTGAAAGGGAAGCGCGTGCGCATGGGCAGCACGTGAAAGCGGATGTCGTGGATCTGGAACTGCATGACGGATATGGAAAGCAGTCCGCCCTCGCTTTCATGTTCTTTCCTGAAACTTTTCGAGGCGGATTTTTTAATCCTTCGGTTTTCCCGATCTCTATCTCGCAGAAAGTGATTGCCGTCACAGTCCGTTTCCCCTGTAATCGCGCCGCTTTCCTCCCGAAACATGAAATCCGATCCCGTCCCTGCCGCCAACCCGCCTGACATGAAGCTCTTTTGGGCTTGTTTCATCGCCCTCGTCGCCACCTCGTTTGTGTTTGGGGTCAGGGCGAACACGATCGGCGAATTGCAGGACAGCTTCAATCTTTCCGAATCGCAAAAAGGGGACATCAATGGCGCGGGCATGTGGCCCTTTGCGCTGAGCATCATTTTCTTCAGCTTCATCATTGACCGCATCGGGTATAAAACGGTGGCGATCTTCGCCATCGTTTGTCACGTGGTCTCCCTGGTGCTGACCCTGCGTGCATCGGGCTTTACCGACTTTTATTGGAGCACACTGCTCATCGCCGTGGCCAATGGCACAGTGGAGTCCTTCATCAATCCGGTGGTGGCCACGCTGTTCCCCAAGAACAAATCAAAGTGGCTGAACATCCTGCACGCGGGCTGGCCTGCCGGTTTGGCGTTGGGCGCCCTCTTTTGCGCCTTGCTGCCAGAGACCAAGCTCTTCTTCGGCGCGGTGTGGCAGTTCCGCTTCGCCCTTTGCTTCATTCCCGTGGTGCTGTATGCGCTGCTCATCCTGCCGCGTCAGTTCCCGGTCAATGAGCGCGTGGCCGCAGGGGTGAGTTATCGCGACATGCTGAGCGAGGTGGGGGCCGTGGGCTTCTTCATCATCGGCTCGCTGGTTTATTTTGCCGTGGTTCAGATGGCGGGGAAAGAAGCCTCCCTTTCCTCCTCCTTGATCGTGGGTGCGGTCATTGGGGCAGCCGCCGGGGCTTACACACGGTCCTTCGGGAACTGGCTCTTCATCATTGTGCTCATCACCATCGGCCCCCTGGCCACCACGGAGCTGGGCACGGATGGCTGGATGCCGGAGCTGTTGAAGCTCAGCGGCCCGGACTTCCCGAACTTCGCCACCTGGATCTTTGTCTATGTGTCCGTCATCATGACCGTGCTGCGCTTTTACGCCGGCCCCATCGTGCATCGCTTCTCCCCCATCGGCCTCCTGGTCATCAGCGCCGTCATTGCCATCACCGGCTTGATGCTTTTGTCGAATGCGACCGGCTGGGCCATCTTGGGCGCGGCCTCGGTGTATGCCCTGGGCAAGACCTTCCTGTGGTCCACCACGCTGGGCCTGACCTCGGAGCAATTTCCCAAAGGCGGTGCCCTGACCCTCAATGGTGTGTCCGCCGTGGGCGTGCTCTTCCTGGGTGTTTTGGGCAGTCCTTACATCGGTTACAAACAGGATCTGGACATGGATAAACGCCTGAGCGCCACGGAGCACACCGCCCTCTATGCCCAGGTGAAGGGGGAGACAAAGCCTGGCATCTTTGGCAACGCGCCCACCCTGGATCAGGAAAAGATCAAAGCCCTACCTGAGGCCGAGCACAAGCAACTCGAGACCGTCCAGGCCGCCAGCAAGCGCAGCGTCTTCACCACCATCGCCATCCTGCCCACCTTCATGCTGATGTGTTACATCGGCCTGTTCCTGTATTTTCGCGCCAAGGGCGGATATAAACCGATTGAAATCGGCGCTCACTGATACGGAAGTGCCCATTTTTTCCTTGTGGGCAGGCGGTCACCATCATAAAACAGCGCACTCTTGCCAGGACAGGCCCGTTCCCGACGTTCAGGCAGGTCTCTCCGAGAGTCAGTCCCCCCATTCCATCATAAGCAACCTCAATAGATAACCACCAACACACACATGTCAGCACAATCAGAAGGCATCGCACCCAACGCCAGCCGGCTCCTCTGGGCCGGATTCATGGCCATCCTCGCCGCCGGCGTCGGCTTCGCCATTCGTGGCGGCATTTTTGACAACTGGGGCAAGGAGTTCGGCTTCACAGGAGCCCAACTCGGGGCCATCGGCGGTGCCGGTTTCTCCGGCTTCTGCTTCGGCATCATCCTTGGTGGCGTGATCGTGGACAAGATCGGTTACGGCAAGCTCGTCGCCCTGGCTCTGCTCTGCCACGTCGTCTCCGCCTTTGTCACCTTCGGTGCCAGCACGCCTGAGAATGCGTATAACTACCTCTTCTGGGGCATGTTCATCTTTGCCTATGCGAATGGCACGCTTGAAGCCGTGGCCAATCCTCTGGTGGCGACCCTCTTCCCCACCAAGCGCACGCATTACCTCAACATCCTGCACGCCTCCTGGCCTGCGGGGATGGTGCTGGGCTCTGTGGCCGGCTGGATTCTGGACGACAAAATGGCGCTGAATTGGAAGCTCCAGCTCGCCCTCTACCTGGTGCCGACCGTGCTGTATGCCATCATGTTCATGGGGCAAAAGTTCCCGAAATCCGAGGCTGCCGAAAAAGGTGCCAGCTTTGTGCAGATGTTCAAGCCCGTGGGTATCCTGGGTGCCGTCGTCGCCTGCTACCTCCTGGCCCTGTTCTTTGGCGACATCGCCAAAGCCCTGTCCCCTGACAATGCCAAGGTCATTGGTTATTCCATTGGTGGCATCTTGCTGATCACCGTCGCGGTCATCACCAAGTTCTCCTTCGGTTCCGTCCTCCTCTTCGTTCTCTTCATCACTCACGCTATGGTCGGCGCGGTGGAACTGGGCACGGATGGCTGGATTCAGAACATCACGGGCAATCTGTTCACCTCTGAGCAGGGCAAATATCTCTTCATCTGGACCTCCGCCATCATGTTCGGCCTGCGCTTTTGCGCCCATTGGATTGAGACGAAGCTCAAGCTCTCCCCGATTGGTCTTTTGTTGGTCTGTTCCATTATTGCATGTGTGGGTCTGAACCTCGCCAGCGGCATGCAGTCCTTTGGCATGGCACTCGTTGCCCTCGGCATCTACGCCATCGGCAAGACCTTCTTCTGGCCCACCATGTTGGCCGTCGTGGGTGACCGCTACCCGCAGACCGGTGCCGTGGCCATGTCCATCATGGGTGGCATCGGCATGTTGTCCGCCGGTTTGATCGGTGGCCCGGGTCTGGGTTATGGCAAGGACCGCTTTGCCGGTGAAGCCCTCCTGAAGGCCGATGCCGCAATCTACGCCGAATACAAAGCTGCCGAGCCGAGCAAGTTCTTGAACCTGGAATCCACCGCCGCTTTCGGCCTGGACGGTAAGAAACTGGCCGAAGCCAAGGAAGCCAAGGGAAAGACCACTGCCCAGCAGACCGTCGTGGACGCCGACCAAAAAGGCGACCGCGCCACTCTCAAAGCAGACTCCTACATCCCCGCCACAATGGCCGCCATCTACCTGCTGCTATTGCTCTACTTCAAAGCCATCGGCGGTTACAAAACTGTGAAGATGGACGAGCAGACCGCTTGATCTTTCTTCTCGTTTAAACCTCATCATCCTCTCAGCGGCGTCCCTTCACGGGGACGCCGTCTTTGTAGAACGCTCAGTGAACATCCGCCAAGAGGCTAAAAGCGGTTTGTCGGACCCCTGACCTCCCCTTGACGACCGCACGGGGATGCCCATCTTTCTGAAGACTGTTCACTGAAAACTCTATACTATCTCGCAGTGGCCAAAAGCCCACAGCACCTTTCGTCCCCCTCTCCCATGCCGACCTACGTTTACGAAACCATCCCCCAGTTTGAAGGCGATCTGCCAAAGCGTTTCGAAATCCGCCAGAGCATGAAAGATGCGGCACTGACGCAGCATCCGGACAGTGGGCAGCCAGTGCGTCGGGTGCCCATCGGTGGCACCGGGGTCATGGGTATGACCAGCACCTCCGGCAGCAGCAGTCCTTCGGGCGGCTCCTGCGGCACCGGCTGCGGTTGTCACTGATAGGCCAACGAAAAATCCCAGGGGACGAACTCGTCCCATGAGATCTATTTTTGGTTAGACTTGGCTGAGTGGATCAGCGCAGGCCACCGGCGACGATGAAGGTCTCTCCGGTCACCCAGGAGGAGTCTGCGGAGGCCAGGAAGACGGCGGCGCTGGCGATGTCCTGCGGTTGGCCGATGCGGCCAAGGGGTGTCTGGGACTCGACCTGTTTGCGGAAATCCCCCTCCGCAATGCCCGCGCTATGCACGCCTTCGGTTTCCACCATGCCAGGATTGATGGCATTGACGCGGATCTGACGTGTGCCCAGTTCTTTCGAAAGCACTTTCGTCAGGGCATCCACGGCGGCTTTGGTGCCACTGTAAACGGCTGAGCCGGGGGAGGTATAGGTGCTGATCACGGAGCTGATATTGATGATACTGCCCCCCTCCGGCCCGATGAGTTTCACCGCCTCCTGGGTGGTCAGCAGCAGGCCCAGCACGTTCAGGTTGTATTGCTTGTAAAAGTGCTCCTCAGTAATCGCCTCCAGCGGGGCGAATTCATAAATTCCGGCGTTGTTCACCAGGATGTCCACTTTGCCATAGGCGGCCTTGGTTTCGGCAAAGAGACGTTCAATGTCGGCTTTTTTGGACACATCGCCCTGCACGGCGATGGCCTTGCCGCCCAGGGCGGTGATCTCGGCCACGACCTTGTCAGCCCCGGTTTTGCTGGAGGCATAGTTGACAACCACAGCGGCGCCTTCGGCAGCGAGGTTTTTGGCGATGGAGGCTCCGATGCCTTTGGAGGCTCCTGTGACGACGGCGACTTTGTTTTCGAGTTTCATGATGTTTTCAGATGGATGTTAGCCGTTCGCTGTTTGTTCTGTATCGAACGGTATGAATCTATTAGCGCTAGACAAAAGGGTGTCAATGAATAATTTACCGATCAGTATGAAAAAAGATTCCACCCTCACACCTTGCGTCGGGCGCCCCCGTTGCTTTGACCCCGATGTGGCGTTGGAAAAGGCCATGCGTGTGTTTTGGGAAAAGGGCTATGAAGGCGCTTCCCTCACGGATCTGACCGGGGCCATGGGCATCAATCGCCCCAGCCTTTATGCCACCTTTGGGAACAAAGAAGAGCTGTTTTTCAAAGTCATGAACCGTTATGGCGATGGCCCTGCCGCCTATGTGATGAAGGCTCTGGAACTGCCGACCGCTCATGCCGTGATCCACCAGATCCTGCACGCCACGGTGGACTTGCTGAGCGATCCGCAGAACCCCCGTGGATGTTTGATCATGCAGAGCGCCCTGACGTGTAGCGATGAAGCCGACGCCGTGCGTCAGGAAGCCCGTGCCCGCCGTGTGGCCGGTGAGGCAAAAATCCGCCTCCGGTTTGAGCGCGCTGTTTTGGAAGGCGACCTTCCCCGCAGTATGAATCCCGAGGATCTGGCCCGTTATGTGGTGATGCTCATGCATGGCTTATCTGTTCAGGGGGCCAATGGTGCCACTCCTCAGCAAATGCGCCGTGTGGTGGAATTTGCCCTGAAGACTTTGCCTCTATGATGAAGGCCGTGCCTCGGGGATGGAAAATCTCTTGCCCCCAGGGACAAAGCGTGTTCTCTGAAACTTCCAACTCACCCCATCAACTGCACACATGACCGAACGTCGCGTCGTTATCACCGGAATCGGAACCGTTTCTCCCTTGGGGAACAACACGAACGATTTCTGGAAGAATCTCCAGGCTGGAAAGAGCGGCATTCGTCGCATCCAAAGCATGGACACCACCAACTATGACTGCAAAATCGCGGGTGAAGTGGTGGACTTCGATCCTACCCCTTTCTTCAACAATCACAAGGAAGCCCGCCGTGCCGACCGCTACTTCCAGCTTGCCATGGCCGCCTCCAAGATGGCCGTCAAGGACAGCGGACTGAACCCTGACGGCCTGGACCCGCACCGCATCGGTGTCATGGTCGGCAGTGGCATCGGGGGCCTCAGCACCATCGAGACGCAGTATGAAATCCTTTTGAACAAGGGCCCGGCCCGCGTCTCCCCCTTCCTGATCCCGATGATGATCACGAACATCGCCACCGGCATGATCGCGACCGAGTTCGGTTTCATGGGGCCGAACATGTGCATCACCACGGCCTGCGCCACCTCCAACAACAACATTGGCGAAGCCTGGCGCATCATCAAATTCGGCGATGCCGACGCCATCGTCTGCGGCGGTTCCGAAGCCTCCATCCGCCCCTGCGGCCTGTCCGGATTCGCCAACATGAAGGCTTTGTCCCTGCGCAATGACGAGCCTGAGAAGGCCTCCCGCCCCTGGGACATCGGCCGCAATGGTTTTGTGATGGGTGAAGGTGCGGGTGTCGTCGTGATCGAGGAACTGGAGCATGCCAAAAAGCGTGGTGCCACCATCTATGCGGAACTGGCCGGATACGGCGTCACCGCCGATGCCTATCACCTCACCGCCCCGCACCCGGAAGGTCTCGGTGCCTCCAAGTGCATGGAGATGGCCTTCCGCCACGCGAAGCTGAACCCGACCGATGTGCAATACGTCAACGCCCACGCCACCTCCACCCCGGTGGGTGACATGTGCGAGCTGCGTGCCATCAAGCGCACCTTCGGCGAATATGCCCAGAAGGGCCTGCTCGTCTCTGGCACCAAGTCCATGACAGGTCATTTGTTAGGCGCAGCCGGTGGTATCGAACTCGCTGCTTGTATCCTGGCCATCCGTGATCAGGTCGTCCCACCGACCATCAACGTGGAAAACCTGGACCCTGAAGTGGACGTGGACATCGTGGCGAACACAGCCCGCCCCGCCAAGATCAACGCCGCCCTAAGCAACAGCTTCGGTTTCGGCGGACACAACTCCGCGCTTTTGATCAAGAAATTCGACGCCTGATCCGAGTCATTTGCGACCGGGTGAGGACACTGAGAGAGGACCGTGGGATATCCACCTGCGGTCCTCTCTTTGCATGAATGCCCTTGGCAGTTCGTTCTCCTCGCTACATTGGCGGCATGAAGATCGAACCTCTGGCCCGACTGGAACGCCACGCAAAGAGACTGGGGGAGATCGCCGGAGTGCTGGGCAAGTATGGGCTGGCAGACCTCTTTGGCGGCTTTGATTATCCTTGGCTGAATAACCGGCTGCGCAGTGAGGACGGGCAAAAGCTGACAGACCTGACCACGGCGGCGCGGGTGCGGTTGGCCCTGACGGAGCTGGGCACCACTTTCATCAAGCTGGGGCAGATGCTGAGCACGCGCCCGGATTTGGTGGGAAACGACATGGCGACGGAGCTGGCCGAACTCCAGTCCAATGTGCCTGCGGAGCCGGGAGAGATCGCGCGTGGTATTATCGAGACAGACCTAGGGCAGCCTGTGGAGGAACTGTTTGCGGAGTTTGAGGAGGCACCGCTGGCAGCGGCCTCCATTGCGCAGGTTTATGCCGCACGATTGCACACCGGCGAGCGGGTGGTGGTGAAGGTGCGGCGAGGAGGGATCGAGGCCAAAAGCACCACGGATCTGGAGATCGTGCAGGCGATGGCAGAGCTGTTGGAAAAGCACTCCCCCGGTCTGCGTCCGTATCAGCCCGTGGCCATCGTGAGGCAGTTTCGCAAGGCATTGCTGCGCGAGATGGACTTCGCGTATGAGAAGCGCAACATTGAGGAGTTCACCCGTCACTTTGAGGATGAACCGAATGTGCGCATCCCTGCCGTGTATGCGGATTTGTGTTCGCATCAGATTATTACCATGGAGCGGCTGGAGGGAATCTCTGGCACGGACATCGAGGCGCTGCAGGCCTCAGGTGAGGATCTGGCGGTGTTTGCCGAACGCGGGGCCAATATGTATCTGGAAATGGTCTTTCGGGATGGCTTTTACCATGCCGATCCGCATCCGGGAAACCTGATGCTGTTACCCGGTTGTGTGGTCGGTGTGATCGACTGCGGTCAGGTAGGCCGGATCGATGACGAGTTGCGGGATGAGGTGGAATCTCTTCTGCTGGCGATTGTCGAAAACGATTCCGCACAGGTCACGGAGCAAGTCCTGCGGCTGGGGGCCGTGCCGCCGGACTTTAATCGCGAACGTTTGCGTGGAGACTTGGATGACTTCATGGCGGATTATGTGGGGCATCCTTTGGCGGACATCAATGTGGGTCATGCCCTCAGTTCGTTGATCGAGATCATCCGTCGTTACCACATCACGCTGCCTCCTCCCTTGGCGGTGCTTTTAAAGACGATCATCGTGTTGGAGGGAACCAGCCGCCGCTTCAGTCCCGAGGTCAGCTTGGCCGAGTTGATCCAGCCCTTTTGTCAGCGGATGATCCTGCGCCGTCTTTCACCCAAACGTTTGGTTAGGCGTGCGCGCCGGACTTATCGGGATTGGGATCGCCTGCTCAGCAGTATGCCTCGGGATCTGGCAGACCTGTTGGCACGTTTTCGGGATGGGACGCTCACGGTGCATCTGGATCATCGCCATTTGGACCCCATCGTGAATCGTCTGGTCTTGGGCGTTTTGACAGCGGCTATCTTCCTCGGCTCCAGCCAGCTTTGGAGCAGTCAGGCGCGGCCATTGGCCTGGGGTGTTTCCGTCTTTGGTGCCCTGGGTTATCTGATCAGCCTTTATCTGGGCTGGCGTCTGATGCGTGCGATTCGAAAGTCGGGGAATATTGATTCCAAGGACTGAAGATGATCGATGGGGGAGGCAGGTCCTTGATTGCAGAGGTCACCGGACCGCGTTGTATCCGGCATCTATGCTCACTGATTCCACCCGTCGGCAAGACTTTCCCACCCTCCAAGGCCTGACCTATCTAAACACGGCGGCGGAAAGCATCCCTCCCCTGTGCGTGGGGCAGGCCCTGCAAGACTATTGGCGGGATAAGCAGCGCGGGATGCGCGGGCGTGAGGGCCATTTTGCCGCCGTTGAGGCTTGTCGCGAGGTCAGTGCCCGGATGCTGGGCCTGAGTCAGAGTGAGGTTTCTTTTTGTTCGTGCAGTTCCGAGGCTTACAACTTGCTGGCCGGCGCGCTGAATCTGGGGGCAGGGGATGAGGTGGTCATTACGGACCTGGACTTTCCCGCCGGGGCGACCCCCTGGCTGCGTGCGGTGTGTCCGCCTTCGGTCCGCCTTTGGAAAGCGGCGGACGGTGAACTGCACGCGACGGACCTGGAGCCGCTGCTGAATGAAAAGACCCGGCTGGTGCAGGTCTCCCTCATCAGCTTTTACAATGGCCATCGCCTGGCCTGGGATGCCCTGCGGGAGTTGGTGCGCAGGCTGGCCCCACAGGCGCTCATCGCTGTGGATGTGACGCAGGCGCTGGGCCGTGTGGTCCTGGACTGCGAGGGAGCGGACATCCTCATCAGCAGCACGCATAAATGGACCCTCGGTGTGCATGGCGGCTGCATTATCGGTCTCCCGCAGCGAAATGCCGCACGGCTGACCACCCATGCCGGAGGTTGGTATCATCTGAGCAACGCCTTTGACCCGGATCGCTTTGAGCGGGCGGTGCCCAAGCAAGGCGCGCTGAGTTATTCCGTAGGCATGCCGAACTTTGCCGCGCTTTACGCCCTGAATGCTGCCCTGCGCTATGTTGAGTCCGTGGGCGTTGCCGCCATCTCATCTCATGCCGATCCCCTGGTTCAGGAACTGCATGACGGCCTGATCACCCTGGGGCTGAAGCCGCTGTGTCCTCTACATGCAGACCGACCCACGGGTATCCTGGCCTTTCTGCATCAGCGAAGTGCGGAACTGCATGCGGTGCTGGAGGCTGCGGAGGTTCATGTCATGCACAGTGCCGGGCGTATCCGTCTGGCCGTGCATGGGTATAATACACAGGCGGATGTGCAGCAGGCACTCGCCGTGCTGAGTCGTGCTTTATGAGCGGAATGCTGCGGCGAAAGTGACCGCTTGCAGCCCGCCCCGTCTGCGTTCAGTAAAAAGATATGTCAGACATCGCCACCCGCCTCCAAGATATTCGTGATCGCCTAACAAAATCTGCCGAACGATCTGGCCGTAAGCCTGAGTCTGTGGACTTGCTGGCGGTGTCCAAGACTTACCCGGTGGAGATCATCCAGCAGGCCGTGGATGCTGGACAGGTCATGTTTGGAGAAAACCGTGTGCAGGAGATCTTGCTGAAGCAGCCGCTGATGCCCGGTCGTCTTCAGTGGCATCTGATCGGCCCTTTGCAGTCCAATAAGGTTCGCAAGGTTCTGCCGCTGGTTCAGATGATTCATGCCGTGGACAGTGTGGACATCGCCAAAGACATCAACCGCATCGGCGGGGAGCTTGGGCTATACCCCAAGGTATTGATCGAAATCAATCTCGCAGCAGAGTCCACGAAGCACGGTTTTACCCCGGCAATGATCCGTCAGGAATTGGAGGCGCTGTATGCGCTGGACAGGCTCTACATTCAGGGGGTCATGTGCATCCCCCCTTTTGACCCTGTGGCAGAAAAAAGCCGTCGTTATTTCGTCCAACTTCGGGAATTGCGCGATGAGTTGCAGACTCTCGGAGGGGCACCACTGCCAGTTTTATCCATGGGCATGAGCCATGACTTTGAAGTCGCCATTGAGGAAGGGGCGACCATCGTCCGCGTCGGCAGTGCCATCTTCGGCGCCCGTGGTTGATGCCCTGCTATTTGACGATTTTTGTGTGATTCAACGAGCCAAGTTTAGGACTACATTCGCGCTAACAAAAACCTGACAAAAAATCAAAGACTGTCTTACGGCTTGGCATTCCGCTTGCTTTGCGCACCCCATGGTCTCTCCCATCCAAGAGTATCTAAATACTCTTCATGCCCGTTACACGTCCGTCATGGACGGCCATCTCGCCGACTACATTCCTGAACTGGCCAAGGCCGATCCCCGGCATTTTGGCATCTGCATCGCCACCCGTGACGGCCATGTGTATGAGGTCGGGGACACCCGCCACAGTTTCACCATCCAGTCAGTTTCGAAGGCTCTCGCCTACGGACTGGCCCTGGAGGACCGGGGGGAGGAGCACGTCTTGTCTCGTATCGGCGTGGAGCCCTCGGGTGAAGCCTTCAACGCCATCAGCCTGAAGGAAGGAAGCGGCGCTCCCTTCAACCCCATGATCAATGCCGGTGCCATCGCCACCTGTGGGCAGATTTTGCCGAAGGACGGCCAATCTCGCATCGACCGCATCCTGGCCTACCTCAGCTCCTTTGCCGGCAGGCAGCTCGACATCGATGAAGCCATCTACCGCAGTGAAAGCGAGACCGGCCATCGCAATCGCGCCATCGGCTGGTTGCTAAGGAACTTTGGAATCATCGATGAAGACCCGCATGAGACGCTGGAGACTTACTTCCAGCAGTGCTCCATCCGCGTCAATTGTCGGGACCTCGCCTTAATGGGGGCCACCCTGGCCAATCAGGGCGTGCAGCCGATCACGCGCAAACGAGTCATCCCCTCGGAATATGTGGACAATGTCCTGGGCGTGATGGCCACCTGCGGCATGTATGACTGGTCCGGCGAGTGGATCTACCGTGTCGGCCTGCCTGCGAAGAGCGGCGTGGGCGGCGGCATCCTGGCCGTGCTCCCGGGACAGCTCGGCATCGGCGTCTTTTCACCGCCGCTGGACAGCCAGGGGAATAGCCTGCGCGGCATCAAGGTGTGCATGGACCTCTCCCATGAGCTGGCCCTGCACATGCTGAATCCTGCGGCCACTCCGCGCACGGCGGTGCGCCTGGCCTATCATGGCGGCGAGGTGGTGGCGCGCCGTCGCCTACCCCCGGCGGCCCGGGAGACCCTGCGGCGTCATGGCTCCCGCATCCAGATCCTGGCGCTCCAGGGCGGCCTCATTTTCACCACGCTTGAGCCTGTCATCAGGCATGCTATTCAACTCGCCAACGCAGGCTGCCTTCAGCTCGTTCTGGATCTGCGTGCAGTCGTCAGCGCGGATGTCGTCAGCCTCCGCATGCTCAGTGAGCTGCGCTCTAGGTTGATTCAGCAGGGCGTGCGCATGGTCATCTGTCAGCCCGGCAAACTTGAGCCGCGGCTGCTCGAGTCCGGCTTTACACCCAGTGTGCTTTTTGCCACCGAAGACTCCGCGCTGGAAGCCTGCGAGGATGCCCTGCTGCTGGAGGTCACCGGTGCGTCCTGGCGACCTTCGGGGAATATCCCTCTTGAAGAATGCGCCCTGTTCCGCAGTTGCACGGCACAGGACATTGCCCTCATGAACCAAGAGCTGGGCCGCCGCCGATATGAAGCCGGCCAGACCCTCATCACCGCCGGAGAAATGGCGGATGAAATGCTGGTCCTGCTGGAGGGCAGCGTGGAGGTGCAGATCCGGGGGGAAAATCAGACCCGCCAGCGCGTGGACGTGCTGACCGCCGGCATGACCGTGGGCGAAATGGCCTTCCTGGACAACTCCCCGCGCTCCGCCGATGTCGTCGCCCTCGGCTTTGTGAACTGCCTCGTCATCCCCCGCCCGTGGTTCATCGCCCTGACGGAAACCCACCCCGCATTGAAAATCGCCCTCCTCCACGAGCTCACCCGCGAAATCTCGGCCCGTCTCCGGCAAGCGAATGTGGAAATCGGGGCGTTGCAGCGGGGGTAGCAGCATCTTGCTTGCCCCGGTCGCTTGCTGACGTATGTTCTGCCATGCAAGCGGTCCTCACTCATGAAGCCTTTGCCTTCATCCCGGAACCCATTCGCCAAAAGCTGAAGCTCAAGCTGGGTTCCGTTTTGGAATTTGACGAAGAGGTGCCTTACCTCAAGGCGGTGCCTGCTTTTGACGTCGCGGATATGATGGCCTGCATTGGCGTGGGGGAGGGGGCTTATGAGGGTAAGATAGCGGGTGAATGGCTGGAAGAGTCGCGCGGTCCTGTCCAGCTCCCGGTTGAAAGATGATCACGGCTGTCGATAGTTCTGCTTTGATTGCGATCATCGACCTCACGACCACAGCAGGGCCTCCTGGAGGGAGGTAAGAGATTAGCCCCGGGTGAAACGAGCGGAGCGAGTGGAACCCGGGGATACCCGCACGAATGTTCCTCAAAACGCGCAGCGCTCTGGAGGAGCGCGAGAAGTCTCCGTCCACCGCTTCAAGTATGCGTCACCCCAGGCCCGGCAGCGGTTGTTTCTCGCACCCTTCCAGGGCGCGCTACTGGCTGGACAACTTGTTTCTCGCATTCCGGGGGTTCCGTTCGTTCCTCACTCCACCACCCGGCTAATTTCTCACCTCCCTCCAGGAGGCCCGAGACCTGACAGACCAGATTTCGTGAATATCTGTTAGACCAAGACTATCCAGGCCTAACAAAAAAGCTCCTGTCTTTCGATCAGGAGCCTTGATGTTGAATGCGCTGGTAAACCGAAACGGTTATTACTTCTTCGCCGCCTTTTTCGCCGCTTTCTTGGCCGGGGCCTTTTTCGCGGCGGTCTTCTTCACGGCTGTCTTTTTGACGGCGGCTTTCTTCACCTTCGGTTTCTTCACTCGGGGGATGGGTTCACCGACGGGCTGGGTGTCCTGCCAGTCCAGCTTCGGGGCGTCGCCCCAGAGTTCTTCCAGGACGTAGTATTCGCGCTTCTCCGGGGACAGGACGTGGACCAGGACGTTCGGGTAGTTCAGGATCAGCCACTGGCTCTCATAGGTGCCGTCGCTGATGATGGGGCGCAGGTCGTGATTGTCCCGCAGTTCGTCCACGATGTTGTCGCGCACGGCGCGGAGCTGGGGGTTGGAGCTGGCGGTGACGATGACGAAAAAGTCGGTCACGGGGGACAGGCCGCGCAGGTCCAGCAGGAGGATGTTTTCAGCCTTCTTTTCGTCGGCATACTTGGCGCACAGGCGCGCGATCTCGATAGATTCCATGGTTGTTATTTGAGCAACCCACTCTGAACGCCACTTTTAGGAGGAAAGCAAGTGCGCAGGCGGGGTGGCTTGGACGAACATACAAACGGATGCTTTCAGCCACTTGCACCGCCCGCCACCTCACGATATGAACCCCTGCGACGCCCATCCATTCATCCACCTGTCCAACCATCCCCATGACCCGTTTCCGCCCCTGCATTGACCTCCATGACGGCCAGGTGAAGCAGATCGTGGGCTCCAGCCTCAGCGATTCGGGCGGGGGATTGAAAACGAATTTCGTGAGTGATCGTGATGCGGCCTGGTTTGCCCGGCGGTATCAGCAGGACGGGTTGACCGGCGGGCACGTCATCCTGCTCGGCCCTGGCAATGAGACGGCTGCGAAGTCGGCGCTGTCGGCCTATCCAAAAGGATTGCAAGTGGGCGGCGGCATCCGGCCCTGCAATGCGGCGGAGTATCTGGAGGCCGGGGCCAGCCATGTGATCGTCACCAGCTACCTGTTTGAAACCGACGGCACTTTCTCCGAGACCCGGCTGCAAAAGATGGTCGCAGCGGCGGGGAAAGACAGGCTGGTCATCGACCTGAGCTGCAAGGCCACGGCTGAAGGCTGGACCGTGGCGATGAACCGCTGGCAGACGCTGACGGACCTGCATGTCACCCCGGAAACGCTGCGGCATCTGGCGGACTGCTGCGCGGAGTTCCTGATCCATGCCGTGGATGTCGAGGGCAAGTGCGAGGGCATGGACGAGGCGCTCGTCGTTTTCCTGGGCCAGCACAGCCCCATCCCCATGACCTATGCGGGCGGCATCCGCCACCTGGGCGATCTGGGGCGTCTGGATGAACTCAGCCACGGAACCGTGGACGGCACCATCGGCAGCGCGCTGGACATGTTCGGCGGCACAGGGGCGCGCTATGAGGACTGCGTGGCCTTCAATCGTCGTTAAACTTTCCCGCGAACTGCGTATAGCTTCACTCTCTTTTCCCATTCTTCATGAAAATCATCCGCTATTCCGACCCTGCCGGTTTTATTGGTTATGCCGCCCAACAAGCCTATGGCACGGCCCTGGAAATCGAAGGAGATCTCTTTGGCGAGTATGAAGTCACGGACACTGTGGCGGAGGTGACGAAGATCCTGGCCCCCGTGCAGCCCACAGCCATCCTGTGCATCGGGCTGAACTACAAGTTCCATGCGGAGGAAAGCGGTGCCGCCATCCCGGAGCATCCCGTGCTGTTCATGAAGAGTCCCGGCGCAGTGCAGAATCCCGGCGATGCCGTCCTGCTGCCCCGTCATCTGCGCAGTGACAGCGTGGACTATGAGTGCGAGCTGGCCATCGTCATCGGCAAGGCCGCGAAGAATGTCAGCAAGGAAAACGCGCTGGATTACATTCTTGGTTACACCTGCGCCAATGACGTGAGCGCGCGTGACTGGCAGAAGAACGGCGGTGGCGGCCAGTGGTGCCGTGGCAAGACCTTTGATACATTTTGCCCCCTGGGTCCGGTGCTGGTCACGCGCGATGAAATCGCCAACCCGAACGCCCTGGGCATCAAGACGATCCTGAATGGCGAGGCCGTGCAGGATTGGAACACCAATGACATGATCTTTGACGTGCCCACGATCATCGCCTTCCTCAGCGCCAGCACCACGCTGCTGCCGGGCACGGTCATCCTCACAGGCACTCCACACGGCGTCGGCATGGCCCGCAAGCCGCCACTTTGGTTGAAGGCCGGTGACACCGTGACCATCGAGATCGAAGGCATCGGCTCCCTGACCAACCCGGTCGAGGAAGAGATCGCGTAACAACAAGGAATATGGTCTTCCTGCCCTCATAAGCTGGGATGTGGATGACCTCAGTCCTTGTTAAAAATGCCGCCTCCAGTGTCCCTGCTCCCCGGCGGGTGCAAAATCCGTGATTGATTTCGGCGGGTAAATGCCTCACGATACCTTTCAATTCAGCGGTAGCCTGAATGTCCAGACTCTTTCAATGATGAGAAACGCCACTACCTGCTTGCTCTGTTTTGTCGCAGCGCTCCTTTGTTCCTGTTCCTCCAGCGGCAACCGGAATGTGATGTCAAAAAAAGGCACCCGCATCACTTCAGTTCGCACGACGGCTTACACCCACAGCGAGGCTGACCACATCCAATACGGTGCGCGAACCGCCGTGGGCACGCAGCTCAAGTTTGGCAGTGTCTTGCGCAGTGCAGCCGCAGACTGGTCCGTTTATCCGGTGGGCACCATTTTCCAGATCGAGGGCACGCCTTACATTTATCAGGTGGATGATTATGGTTCCGCCCTGGTCGGGACAAATACGATCGACATTTATCAGCCCTCCAAGGCCCACATGAATGCCTGGGGTGTGCGCAATGTGAACATCCGCGTCCTACGCTGGGGTTCGCGTTCAAAGAGTCTGGCGATCATGAAAGACCGCCAGAAATACGATCACGTGCGTAAAATGGTGCAGCGTCTTCAGCGCAGCTAAAAAGCCCCCGACGTGACGAAGGCAGAACGCGCCGCCCATGTGCTCCAGCGCCTGGAGCAGCTTTACCCCGAGACGCCAGTCCCTCTGGATCATACCGATCCTTACACTCTCCTGGTCGCCGTCCTTCTTTCCGCACAATGCACAGACGTGCGGGTCAACCAGATCACCCCCAAACTGTGGGCTCTGGGGCGCACCCCGGAGATCATTTCCCAAGTTCCGGTGGAGGAAATCGAAAGGATCGTCAAGCCTTGCGGCCTCGGCCCTCAGAAGGCCAAAGCCATCCAAAAGCTTTCCCAGATCCTCGTGGGGAAATACGGTGGTCAAGTCCCGGCCGATCTGGAGGCCCTGGAGGAGCTTCCTGGTGTGGGGCATAAAACCGCCCAGGTCGTCATTGCCCAGTCCTTTGGCATCCCCGCCTTTCCCGTGGATACGCACATCCACCGCCTAGCCCAGCGTTGGAAGCTCACGGACGGTAAAAATGTCGCTCAGACTGAGCGTGATCTGAAGCGCCTCTTTCCCATGAGCGCTTGGAATAAATTGCACCTCCAGATCATTTTTTATGGTCGTGAACATTGCACCGCCCGCGGCTGTGATGGCACTGTTTGTGAAATCTGCACCACGCTTTTCCCTGACCGGAAACGTGCCCTGAAGACGAAGAAAGCGTAGTTTGTCGCAGTCCTTCGTTTGGCTCGATGAGGCGGTGAACGTTAGCATGAAAAAGTTTCCAAGTTTCCCCCCTATACACGGAAACTTGGAAACTTTTTGTGCGATGCCTGATGAAGGGCAGGTGATGCGCAAGGCCTCAAGGCGCAGAGGTTTTAAAAATAAAAAGCGCCCTGTTTCCAGGGCGCTTTTGTTTTGGGGAGGGTCTTGAGGTGGGAGAAGTTTACCAGCGCATGCGGGCACCGGCGCGGATGGTGCGGTTTTCGTCGCCAATATCCATACCGAGGTTCATATCCACCTGCGGGAAGATGCGGAAGTAGGCACCGAAGTCGATGATCTTGCTGTCGTAATCGCTGGTGCTGCCGACGGTGACACCGGCCTGGAGTTCCAGCCAATCCACGAGCTGGTAACGCAGGCTGGGGCGGATGTAGATGCCGCCATCGGTGTAACTGATGTTGCCACCGGAGGAGCTGAGATTGGCGTAAACGAGGCCAATTTCACCCACGAAGTGAAGCTTGGGCGTGATGGCCATGTAGGCACCGCCGCCGACGGTGATGACGGAGAGGTCATAGTCTGCATTGGCCGCGCCTTTGACGTTTTTGGTGCCGCTGCCGCTGCTCCAGTTAAAGCTGCCTTTGATGAAGAAGATGGTGGGCAGATCCATGGAAAGAGTGAGACCGAGGCCGTGGCTTCCGTCCAGCTCACCACCGCTCGGGTCCACATAACGGTAGCCTGCCTCCAGGTAGCGATAGTTCAGCAGATTGCTCCCTGTCATGCTCTGCTGCATACCCCATGAGTTCTGAGTGGCGGGCTGCTGAAAGCCATAACTGCCTGGTGGGGGCGGGGCAGAGGGGTCCATCATCGTCTGCCCTGCATAAGGGGAGTTGAGTGTGGGCGGCGGCAGTGTCGGTGACATGGCCGTGTATCCTCCTGTATTGGAATATAGACCCGAACCAGCGGCTGGTGCTCCGTAGTTCCCAATCGCCCCTGGGTAAGCCGGTGCATTTGGATACTGTGCGCTGGCCATCAAGGTGAGGCTGAAGACGGCCAAAAGAGTGAGAGCGATTGCAGATTTCATGGGTTTGTGGGTAAACCTTGATTATTCGGATATATTAAATAATATAAAATAATCATGACTGCACTCAAAATTTTTCAATATTCTCAATTTTTGAGTGAGTGCGCCTGAGTGCAGTATCTTCCCAGGCTGATACAAGCTGTAGATTCTACCGCTTTTTGGACTGACTTGACCCTATGATTGGCGGATTTTAACGTCCGGTGATGCATCCCCAAAAGTTTCCAAGTTTCCGGGTATAGGGGGGAAACTTGGAAACTTTTTCAGAAACGTCGCGGCATCTGAAAAATCCATGGTCTGAGGGCCTTCGTTGAGGCCGGCCTGATTATGGATAGGTTCAGATTTTTGGCTGTGGGAGCATCAGCCTTCCTTCTCACCTTTCACGACATCTCCGTTCAGGAGGTGGTCATTCAGGCGGCGGATGTATTCCTGGAGGCGCTTTTCCACAGCGCCCGAGGCATCGCTAGGCAGGGCCAGGATCTCGGCTTTCCAGGGCTGGAGGCGCGGCAGCCAGCGGTCCAGGACATTGACGGCCTCGATGGCGACGAAGTAAGGCTGTTTAGTCACATCGCCACAGGCCAGGAGGGTGCGGGTGCAGCGCTCCAGCACGGCCTCGGATTTGGCAGCACTGATGAGGGCCTCGGCTGCAGCCACACGCACGCTCGGGGAGTCATCGCCCAGCATTTGCTCCAGCTTCGGTGCATTGGTTCGGATGGTGATCTCCCCCTGGATCAGGTAACCCTGCACGCCCCAGTAACGGACGCTGGCATTGGGATGGTCCAGAAGCTTGGCCAGGGTCTCCGGCGTGGCTTTGGCAGGATCGCTTGCCGTATCCGCAGCATCCAGCACAGCGGCGATGGGGTAGGCGGCTTCGGTGGCAAAGGTGTCCGTTGGGGATAGCGTGGCGGATGTGGCCACACGCTCGCCTTCGGGGATGAAGCCGAGGTCGCGCACCTGCGTCAGCCACTCGCGCTGTCCTTTGGCCAGACGGGATTTGATCTCGGCATGGGCGGTGGAGTCAGCCAGATTCACGGTCTCCCAGGGGTCGGACTCCAGGTCGTAAAGCTCCTCCGCAGGCTTGGTTTTCCAGAAGCGGGTCTGCAGCTCCGGCAGATTGCCTTGGTCAAACTGGGCCTTCCACACGCGGGTGGTGGCCTGCTGGAACATGTAGTTCAAAAACTGGCCGTAGGGGATGTGTGGCATGTATTGGCGGATGTAAACGTAGCGTCCGTCCGTGGTGCTGCGGACCAGGTCGTAGCGCTCGTCCATGCGACCCCGGAAGCCGTGGATGAACTCCGGCGCGGGTTTGGCAAAGGGACCGCAGACGGCCCGGCCCTGAAAGTAATCCGGCGGCTGCACGCCTGCGATGCTGAGTAGGGTGGCAGTGAGGTCGATGAAGCTGACGAGTTCCTCATTCACACCGCCGGGGGTATAGCCTTTGGGGGCCAGGTGCTTCCATTTTTCGGGAAAGTGCATGATGAGGCCGACGTGCAGGCCGCTGTTGTAGGGCCAGCGTTTGAAGCGTGGCATGCCGGGACCGTGGTCGCCATAGTGCATGATGATGGTGTCCTCAGCCAGGCCTGCCTTTTCCAGCTCCGCCAGGTAGTCGCCCAGCTTGCTATCCATGGTAGTGATGTTGTCATAATACTGCGCCCAGTCGTGCCTAACTTCAGGTGTGTCCGGATGAAAAGGCGGCAGCGAGGCCTTGGCCGGATCATGGATGAGGGTGTGCGGGCGGCGGCGGATCTGGCTTTCGTGGGTGATGGTGTTGTTAAACACGGCGAAGAAGGGCTGGCCCTCCGCGCGGTTTTTCCAATGCGCCTTGCCGCTGCTTTCATCCCAGACGAGGTCCTTTTTCCCCTCCTTGGGTTTCTCGATGTTATAGTCCTCCTTGCTGTTGTTCGTGCAGTAGTAACCGGCGGCCCGCAGGAGCTGCGGATACATCTGATGTCCCTGGGGCAGGGCAACGGCGCTGCGCATGTGCTCGGCCCCGTCTGCGGGTGCCCATCGGCCACTGATCAGGCAGGTGCGTGCCGGGGCACACACGGGGGCATTGGACCAGCAGCGCTTGAACCGGATGCCCTTGGCCGCCAGGGCGTCGATGTTCGGCGTGGTGGCGTAGGTGTCGCCATAGCAGCCGTAGTGCGGCCCATTGTCCTCACTGGTCAGCCAGAGGATGTGGGGACGGTCGGCAGCCGTCAGGCCAGTGACCGCGAGGAGACAGAAGAAAGCGAGTGGTCGGAACATCGGGAGGGAGAACGCCGGAAAGGCGCGGCCTTTTCACGAAGTGTGTGCTGGGGGGCAGGCTTCTTTAGACTCGCAAGGTATCCAGCGCCTCGTAGTCAATGAGCAGACGATAAGTTAGGCGTCGTCATCCAGATCCAGGCGTTTGGCTGCGTCTTCCAGGCTGACCCAGCGGGCTGGGTCGGGATCATCCAGTTTGGCGGCCAGTTTGCTCCTAGCTCCAGGATCGCGACGGTGCCGGAGAGTGACCAAGTATGCCTGAAGTTGTCTCACCTCGGCATCGGGCCAAGTGGCGACTTCTTTTTGAAGAGATTCAAAAGACATGACGGGAGGATAACCGGATGTTCAGCGGCTGACAAGCCGGGTGTTAAGCCCTCAGAGCCGCCAGTCGCTCCACCAGGGGAGGGTGGCTGTAGTGCAGCCAGACGGTCAGAGGGTGGGGCTGCGGATGGGAGAGGTGATCGCGGGAGAGGCGTTTCAGGCCCTCGGTGAGGGGCTGGTGGCTGCCAACGGCCTTGGCGGCAAAGGCATCGGCTTCGAATTCGTGCTTCCGGCTCATGGCCAGGCCGAGCAGGCCGGTGAGCACGCCGAGGGGTTTGTAGATCATGCCAAAGAGGACCAGTCCCATGCCGACGGGTGTGCCCTGAACCCCGAAGGCGGCGAAGAAACCGGGGGACTTCAGCATCCAACCGAGCAGACCGAGCATGAGGGCCATCTCGGCCAGATGCAGCGCCAGCATGACCGGGACGTGGCGGCATTTGTTGTGGCCGATCTCATGGGCCAGGATGGCGACGATTTCCTCCGTGGTGTGGCTTTTCAAAAGGGTGTCGTAAAGGGCGATGCGGCGTGTTTTACCAAAGCCTGCAAAGAAGGCGTTGCCTTTGGTCGAGCGGCGGGAGCCATCCACCACGCTGACTTCCTTGACCGGGAAGTCGAGTTTGCGGGACAGGTCAAAGATGGCCTCGCGAAGCTGGCCGTCCTCCATGGGCTGAAACTTCAGGAACAGGGGCATGATCACACGCGGGGAGAGCCAGGTCATGAGGATGGTGAAGGCGGCGATGAAAATCCAGGCATACACCGCAGCCCAGGCCTGGGTCTCAAAGAACCAGACGAGCATGGCTGCGACGGGCAGGCCGATAATGGCCATGAGGGCCAGGCCTTTGAAATGGTCGCTGATGAAGGTGCCGATGGTGGTTTTGTTGAAGCCGTAGCGGGCCTCCACGCCAAAGGTGCTCCAGGCATCAAAGGGCAGGCTGAGCCAGGTCTGGGCCAGCAGGATGATGGCCAGGACGAAGACACCGGTGACCACGGGGCCATTGCCCTGGCTCTCCGCCCAGGTCTGCAACCAGCCGAAGCCACCGCTCCACCAGAAGACGACCAGCACGCCCAGCATCGTCACGTCCTGCGTGAAGCCGACGCGCTTGGAATCCCGGATGTAGTCCACCAGCTTCTGACGGGTCTCCTCCGGAAAGACCTCGGCAAGGGAGTCTGGGATGGCCCGGCCCAGGCGGGCGAGGTTCAGCAGGGTGGCGATGAATTCGAGATGAAAGACGCCGACGACTCCGATGAGGGCGGCGATGAACCAGGGGTTGGTTAGTGACATGGGGCAGTTCTTTCCCGTGCTTTGGGGCGATGTCCAACAACAAAAAAGCAGACGGGTTTCCCCATCTGCTTTTCAGAAATGAACTTGGGACGCAGAGATTACTCAGCGTTTTCTTCGACGTAGCGGACGACATCACCCACGGACTGAAGCTTCTCAGCCTCTTCATCCGGGACGTCGATGCCGAACTCTTCTTCGAAGGCCATCACCAGTTCCACGGTGTCCAGTGAATCAGCGCCCAGATCTTCGATGAACTTGGCTTCAGGGGTCACCTGCTCAGGGTTAACGCCGAGCTGTTCGACGATGATGTCACGGACTTTTTCTTGGATGTTGTCTGCCATAAGTAAGGGGGATGTGGGCGGAGAGGTAGCGGTTGGTTGTAGTTTGGCAAGGGCGAATTCGCTCTTTTTTTTGCGCTTGTAAAGGGGTGAAATTGAAGAGGTTAACTTATAGGCCTTCATCTTTCCCTTGGGTTGCGGGTGCATCGGGCACCTTCTCGATCAACTCGCCTTTGAAGTTGGCCAGCAAGCGTTCCAAGATATGGACAGCGCCGTCGTATTTAAGGTCATCCAGAATGGCTTTTTTCTCCGCGCCACCACCTGTAGGGCGATACCATGCATAAGCCAATCCTTTATTGTCCCACCTGCGCTTATCCACGCGAAAGACATCGGCATAGCGGATGGTTTGGCCCTCAGGCGTGATCCAATGATCGGCCTCGCCACGCAGGACTTTGTTACGATTGAAAAGCATCATCGCGCCTACAATGAGGCCCGCCAGCACCGTGGCTCCGCCCCACCAGAATTGCTCTGTGATCTCGCGATCCGTGTATTTATGCGGCTTCTCAGGCCAGCCGCGTTCGGCGGCATAGGAGATCCAGCGTGGGGGTTCACCATTTTTTCCGGCGGGCAGTCCCTGGGCTTCGGTTTCCTTCACCCACGGGTCCAGTCGATTGGCTGCCAGGGCTTCGTCATAGCCTTTGAGGAGTGTTTGCTCGAACCAATCTTTTTTTGCGGCGATCTCGTTGGCCTTGGGATAACCATATTTGCCGTCGTAAAGAAAATACAGTCCCATGGCGACGAGCATCGCGGTCATCATGCCCATTCGGCGAAAATACCACGGCGTGATGCAGCACACGATGGGCTCGGTCATGGAGGCTGGCGGTGAAGACGGCATACCGCACTCAAAGACGCAGCGTCGGGCAGATGCAACCTGCCTTTTCCTGCGTCAGTGATTCCAAATTCGAGGGCAGATTACACGGGCAAGAATTTAAACATCAGGTATGGAAAGTGTGTCGTAATCTTCGACAAACCCCCCAATCTATAAGAAATGACAATGCTACTCTTGTTCCTCGGAACCATGGCCCTCTCACTGCTCGCCTCATGGAAGGTGAAGAGTGCCTACAATCGTTATTCCCAGGTGCGTGCCTCCAGCGGCTACACGGGTGCCCAGGTGGCGCAGCGCATTTTGGATCTGAATAACATTCGTGACGTAACCATCCACTCCGCCCCTGGTCATCTCATTGACCATTATGACCCCTCCAACCGCCGCTTGGTGCTCTCCGATGAGAATTTTCATGGCACCTCTGTGGCGGCTTTAGGCATTGCTGCGCATGAGTGCGGTCACGCCATTCAGCACAAGCAGCTCTACGCTCCGCTTCAGTGGCGTATGGCGGCGGTGGGCATCACTCAGATCGCCAGTCAGGTGGTCATGTGGATACCCATCGTGGGTATGTTCGGCGGCTTCTTCCCGTATAAGCTGGCCATCACCATCATGGCGGTCGGCTTTGGCATTATGATGCTGTTTCAGCTCGTGACATTGCCTGTAGAGTTCGATGCCACGGCCCGCGCCAAGAAAGTGTTGGCCAGCACGGGTGCGGTCTCCATGGGTGGCGAATACAATGCCATGAGCAAGGTGCTGGATGCCGCCGCTTTGACGTATGTCGCGGCCTTCGTCAGCTCGCTGGGTTACTTTCTGTATTATATTCTACAGATGACAGCAGGTCGCAGTGATGAGGAATGAAGCCTGCCTCGGGAGTCAAATGAACTGACCTTGACCGGGCGGACAGAGATTGTCCGCCCGGTTTCCTTTTGTGGATAGAGGGTGTCCGTATAGCTATTGCATGGGCTGAAAGCTGTGGCCAAGTTTGTCCATGTCCGGTCAGCCACGTATTCCTTTTCTGATGGCACGTTTTTTCACCTCTCTCCTCCTGATCGCTCTCAGCGTGATGGGGGTGCATGCCCAGGAGGGAAAAGTGGACGGAGCCAAACAATTGGCTGAGGCCCAGCAGCGGTTGAAGAAGCTCTCCGCCACGGAGTATGAACTGGACGGCATCCGCATCAACGCCGCCACACGCGAAGTGAGAATCCCAACGAAGGTGGAGCTGAAACAAGCCCCTTTGGAATACATGCTGGTGCATGAGACCGGCAAGACGCATGAGAGTGTTTTGATTACTGCGGTTAGCCCCACCGCTATTCAAATGGCCCTGCTGCTGGCTAATTATCAGGCGGCTTCGGAAGGCATGTTGACGAAGGTTCCTGAAGCAGAGCGACCTAAAGTCTGGAAAGAGGAGCCGCCTGCCAAGGCAGGAGCCAACCGCGTGAAGATCCGTGTTGAATGGAAAGTGGGCGAGGAGACCAAGACGGCTGCGCTTTCGGATTGGGTGCAAAACATTGATACCCGCAAACCGCCGCCGGACCTGGACACCTGGGTCTTCAACGGATCGTATATGGATGAGCGCGGTTTCATTGGCCAGCAGGAGGGCTCTATCATTGCCGTCTGGCTGGACCGTGGCGCGCTCATCAACTCCCCCGCCGAAGGCAACTGGCGGGACGACCTCTGGATTTCCCTGCCTGCCAACATCCCGGATGAAGGCACCCCTGTGACACTCATCATCAGCCCCGCCCAACCATGAAACTGATCGTTACCGCCCTCGTTATGACCCTGCCTTCCATGCTGCTCGCGCAGAGTGGCACCCAGGCTGCCCGTCATGAATCCCTAAAGCAGGAGATTGCCCTCGCTTATGATCGTGGACTTGCCTTTTTGAAGAGCAAACAGAACTCCGAAACCGGGCAATGGGGGGATGCGGAGCCTGTGGCTTTCACCGCCCTCGCCATCACCAGCCACTTGCTGGCACCTGGTCGCCAGCCAACGGACGCCGTCTCTCCCGAGATCGAAAAAGCCTATGCCTTTCTTTTGAAAAACGTGCAGCCGGATGGCGGCATCTACGTCAAGGCCCGCGCCAATTACAACACCTCGCTGGCCCTCACGGCGCTGATGTTGAATCCCAAGGCGCAGAACGAAGAGATCCTCCTGGCCGCCCGCCGTTTCATCATCGGGCAGCAGAATGACTTTGATGAAAAGGGTAAGCAGGACAACCCTTTCGATGGGGGAGTCGGTTATGGCACGCCAAAGCCTGACAAACCAGCCCACGCAGACCTTTCCAACACGCACTTTGCCCTGGAGGCGTTGTATTACTCCCAGGCCCTCCTGGCAGACAAAGGCGACGCCGGAAAAGATGAGCCGCAGCTCAACTACGCCGCTGCCATCCAGTTCATCCAAAACTGCCAGAATCGTCCCGAGGCCAACAAGGCCTCCTGGGTCAGCACAGATAAGGCCGATGCCGGTGGTTTCGTTTACAGCCCTGGCGAGACCCGTGGCAAAGAAGTGAAGACCCCGGATGGCCGCACCGCCCTGCGCAGCTACGGCAGCATCAGCTACGCCGGGATGCTCAGCTTCATCTACGCAGGGCTGGATAAAAGCGATCCTCGGGTCAAGGCCGTGATCCAGTGGCTGAGCGAAAACTACACGCTGGATGAAAACCCCGGTCTGGGCGCCGAAGGTCTGTATTACTATTACCATACCATGGCCAAGGCCTTGGCCATCGCCGACGTGGATTTCCTCACCACCAAGGACGGTCAGACGATCGATTGGCGTGCTGATTTAGCCAAGAAGCTCCTCAACCTCCAGCAGGGAGATGGCTCCTGGGCAAACAGCGCCGGTCGCTGGATGGAGAGTGATACGACCCTGACCACGGCCTACATGCTCATGGCCTTGGCAAGAGTCAGCGAGAGTCTTTGATAGGCTTTTGAAACTGGGTTGGGCCTTTCGGCAAAGGCGGTCTGTGTTTGCTGAAAGGTTCTCTCTGCTGTAAGCCTCCCTCATGAATGCCGAGGATCAAAGACTGCTTCATTTGGCGATCCATCTCGCTCGAGAGCATATGCTGGCGGGGGCAGGGGGACCTTTTGGGGCAGTGATCGCACGGGGTGGTGACATCCTGGCTACAGGGTGGAATCAGGTCACCTCAACCAATGACCCCACTGCCCACGCGGAGATTGTAGCCATTCGTGGGGCGGCCCAGACCCTGGGGCATTTTTCCCTGGAGGGTTGCGTTCTTTACACCAGTTGTGAACCTTGCCCGATGTGTCTGGCGGCTGCCTACTGGGCACGTGTGGACCGTGTTTTTTTCGCCGCGACTCGCCAGCATGCGGCGGATGGCGGCTTTGACGATGACTTCCTGTATCGTGAACTGATCCGACCCATTGAGGAGCGAAGCCTCCCCATGGTGCAGCATTTCGATGCCGAAGGTGCGGCGGTTTTTCAGGATTGGGAAGCGAAGCTGGACAAGGTGCGCTACTGAGGGCTTCTCTTCAGTTTTCTTCCTCGGAGAGTTTGGCGGCTTCGCGCTTGAGGATGCGGCCCACACGATGCTTGGCCAGATAGACCTGTGCCGCATTCACGCCGAGTTCCTTTTTCACTCTTCCGGGTCCCAGCCTTTCAGGACGTAACAGGAAAAAATCTGGTATTGGCGAGGCGAAACCAGGGCCTTTACCCGACGCAGGGCGATGTCCATGATCTTGTCCTGCCACTCTTTGTCCCAGAGTTTTTCCAAGGCCATGCCGTTCGGGTCTGCACAGCGGTCGATTGGTGCGGTGCGTCGTTCGTCAGTCTCATCCGCATACAGATTGGCTTCGCGGCTTTGCTGTTTTTTGCGACGGCGAAATTGATCCAGAATGCGCCAGCGGGCTTGGTTGAGAAGGAAGGATTTAAAAGAGCCGAGGCTGGTATCGAATTTCTTCTTCTGGAGGTTTTTGGCAACGCCGATGAAAGTCTCCTGAACGACATCGCTCGCTTCATCATCGCTGAGGCCCGACTTGCGGGCGACGTGAAAAACGAAGCCTGAGTAGGTGCGATAAAATTCATCCCAACTGGCCCAATCGCTCCAGTTGTCGAGTCGCTCAATCAAGGTCTTGCGGGTGGCCGGCGAGCCGGACACTTCCTTGATCATCTCTTCGGTGATTTCTTTTGGGAGTGTTTCCTCCATGGTCAGGTTCGCAGTGTAAGGCGTCGGTTAGGTGTGGCAACGCCTATTTGTCGGCCCTGGAGGCGGACTTATTCAGGTTTTATTGGCTCCATGCCCTTGGTTTTCGGGGATCAAATCGGGCATCTCTGGCCAATCGAGAGCGGGTTATTTAAGTATCACCTGATAGAGGGCAGCTCTGATGTGCGTTGCTTTCCCGCCCCCCAAATCACCGCCTGTCTGCCCCATCAACCTCTCGGGGCAGATTGATTTTTCATTATGCCATCACCCATGTCGCCCAGCCACGCCTCACGCTTGCTTTCTGTTGTTGCCATGCTGGTTGGTTTTTTTCTGACGGGGTGCTCGCAAGGATTTTACAAGAAGTGGGCGGACCGGGAGGTCTTTGGCATCATCGGGAAAAAATCTCAGACGGTGGCCGGTGCAGAGGATGACACACTACTGGACATTACGCCGCCTCAGACAGTGAAACTGGACGTGCTGATGAAGAGTGCGGAGACGGCAGATTTTCTGGGAGATCGGGCCCACATCGAAAAAGGTGCCCGTGTGATCAGTCTGGCGGATGCCCTGGACTTTGCGGTGCATCGGAACCGGACCTATTTGGCGCGAAAAGAACTGGTCTATCTGACAGCGTTGGATTTGACACTGACCCGTCAGCAGTTTGGCCCGATTGCGGATGCAAATGGAGGGGCATTTTTGGGCGAGACTCAGGTGAAGAATGGCGTGAACAACATTGTTCGCACTTCGACACTGACGACGGATGGTGCGCTGACGTTTGATTACCTGATGAAGACTGGGGCACGTTTGGCCCTGGATGTAACCACGGACTTCACCCGTTTCTTCACAGGCGGTGTGCGCAATCTTAGCGACTCCCAAGCCGCAGTGACCTTGAGTCAGCCATTGCTTCGCGGGGCCGGGGTGCTGGCGGCGTCCGAGCCCTTGCGACAAGATGAGCGGAATGTGCTGTATGCGATTCGAGACTTCACCCAGTATCGGAAGGACTTTACGGTGGACATCGCGACCCAGTATTTCCGCGTGGTGCAGGCCCGAGAGGCGGCAAGGAACCGATTTGTGGCCTACAAGGCATCCAATGCCTCCATTGTTCGCGAAGGCGCTCTGGCTGAGGCAAACCTGCGTTCGCAGTCCAGTCTCAAGCAAATCCAACAGAGCCAGATCACCTATGAGCGGAATTGGATCAACTCCATCCGCAACTATGAAGAGCAGTTGGACGATCTCAAAATCGCCCTCGGTTTACCGGTCACTGAGCGCATCATTTTGGCCAAAGACGAACTCCAAAAACTGCAAGTAGTCGATCCTCGTGGAAACCTCGATCAAGCGGTCGATACGGCTTTGATTACCCGGCTGGATATTTACAATCAGCGTGATCGTTTGCTGGATAGTGGTCGCCGGGTCAAGATTGCTCACCAGAGCACTCTGCCAACGGTGAACGCACTGGTGCAATATGAGATAGGCACTCCAGGAAACAATCCAGGTTTGGAGTTGAATCCGAAAAATCGCACATTGGTGGGAGGTGTGGATTTGGACCTGAACCTCAATACAAAACCTGAGCGTAACAGTTTGCGTTCTGCTCAAATCGGAGAGCAGCGGGCGCTTCGCGAACTTGAACTGGCGGAAGAGCAACTGCGCACGACGATCCGCAGTGACTGGCGCGGGCTGGAGGTGGCGCGCAAGCAGTATGACCTGGCGCAAAAGGGCCTCTCCCTGGCCAGCAAGCGTCTGGAGATCGAAGAGGCTTTGATGGAGGAAGGGCAGGGGACGGCGCGTGACATCGTGGAGTCTCAGGATCGCCTCATCACCGCGCGCGACTTGGTCGTTTCCACCTTGATTGACCACGTGATTGCCCGTCTCCAACTCTGGAGTGACATGGGCGTTCTCTACATTGAGAAAGATGGGGCCTGGGTGGACGTATTGAATAAAGAAAAACCAAAGGGGGAGTCATGAAAAAGGTGAAGTCTAAAATTTGGATCTACTGTGGAGCGGCGGTGGCGATCATCGCCGCAGGCAGCTACCTTTTCTCAGGCTCCAAGAGCCAAGGAGAGGACGTGCCCACGTTCTCCGTGCAGAAAGGCCCTCTCCACATCAACGTCCTTCAGGGCGGGGAAATCCGTGCTTTGCAGAACTTTGAGCTGAAGTCGGAGATTGAAACACCGACCAAGATTCTCAGCATCATTCCTGAGGGTTACCTGGTCACCGAAGAGGATGTGAAGGAGGGGAAAGTCTTGGTGGAGCTGGACACCTCCGATCTCAAAACCCGCATTCAGGATCACGAGATCCAGTTTCAGACGACTGTCGCCCAATACATCGATGCCGATGAGGGGCGGGAAATCCAGCGCAGCGAAAACCAGAGCCTCGTGCGCGACATGAAGGAAACGGTCATCTTTGCCCTCATGGATTTCGAGAAATACCTGGGCAGTGAACTGGCTGTGAAGATCCTGGAGACCAGCAAACTGCCCAAGGATGTGGGTGAGTTTGACATTTTTTCAGACAATCTGGAGTCTCAGGCCAATGCCCAGCTTGAAGCTGGCAATAGCATCGCCCAGATGAAGCCCGAAGAGGCGAAAGAGGGGCTTGAACAAGAGCCGGAGTCGGAAGTGAATGAAGCAGCCGTTGTCGCCAAGGCACCGAAAAAAATAGCGGATGAGCGTATCGATTTTACCCCGTTCTTGAAGGGACTCAGCGGCGGTGATGGCGACGGGGAGGCGCAGCAAAAACTGCGTCAGCTTGAGGATGAGCTCCTGCTCAGAAAGTCTGAGTTGGCCGTGTCCAAGCAAAAAGTGGAAGCTTCTCAGCGCTTGGCGGCTCGCGATTTCATCTCCAAGACCCAACTTGAAAATGATCAGGTGAATTTTGAAAAAGTTTCTTTGGCGGTTAAGACGGCGGAGACGGACCTGGATCTGTTCAAAAAATACGCGTTCACCAAGCAGTGTGCCCAGCTCCTCAGCGGCTATCGTGAGAGCCTGACCAAGCTGCAACGGACCGTGCGTGCGAACCGCTCCAAGATGGCGCAGGCGGAGACCCGCTTTGCCACGGCCAAGCGCCGTTACGAGATGGAACTGGCAAAAAAAGAAGATCTGGACCGTCAGCTCAAGGCCTGCATGATCCGGGCTCAGCAACCCGGTCTTGTCGCTTATGGCGACCTGAATGCCAGCGCCTCGGCCCGCTACAATGAGTCCATTGAAGAAGGGGTGACGGTGCGTTTTCGTCAGACCCTACTGACGATCCCAAATATGTCCCAAATGGGTGTGCATGTGAATATCCATGAGTCCCAAGTGAAGAAAGTCCGCATCGGTCAGCCTGCTTTAATCAAGGTGGATGCAGAGCCTGGCATCATCCTGGAAGGCCGCGTGGCTGAGTTGGCGGTTTTGCCGGACTCCAGCAGCAGCCGCTACACGCCTAACCTGAAGGTGTATCCTGCCTCCATCCATATTTTGGGCACTCATCCTTGGATGAAGCCCGGCATGAATGCCAAGGTCGAGGTGATGGTAAATCAATTGGCGGATGTTATGTTCGTGCCTGTGCAAAGCATCGAGGTGGAGAATGATAACCACTACTGCTATGTCACTGCCGGAGGTGGTCTGGAGCGTCGTTCAGTGCAGACCGGTTTGTTTAATGATGAGTTCATTGAGGTCCGCAATGGCCTGCAATTGGGTGAGTTGGTGGCCCTCTCTTTGCCAAAGAAACTGGTGCCTGAGAACAAAGCCGGATCAAGTGGCGTCCCAGGTTTGTCTGATGAAGAGCAGCGTGTGTCACCCGCCAAACCCAAAGGTCAGGGCAAACAGAAGCCCAAGGATGTGGCCGCTGTCGTGAAGTAGAGCCATGTCTGAGCCGATCATCAGTCTGCGAGATATCCGCAAATCATACCAGATGGGGGATGTCTTGAGCCAAGTGCTCCAAGGTGTATCTTTCGATATTTATCCTGGGGAATACGTCTGCATCATGGGGCCTTCCGGTTGTGGAAAGTCCACGCTGCTCAATGTTTTGGGTTGTCTCGACCAACCCACTAGCGGCGACTATTTCTTGGGGGGCGAGAATGTGGCCACTCTCAATGATGATGACCTTTCAGCGGCACGGAACCGCAACCTTGGGTTCATCTTCCAGAGCTACAACTTGATCCAGCAGCTCACGGTTGTGGAAAACATTTCCGTGCCCATGTATTACGGAGGGGCAGATGATGCCCACATGCGTGAAGTGGCGGAAAAATTGGCCACACAGGTGGGCTTGGGGCATCGTCTTTACCACAAGCCCAACGAATTATCAGGAGGCCAGCAGCAGCGTGTCGCCATTGCCCGCGCCCTTTCCAACAGCCCGCTCATGATCTTGGCAGATGAGGCCACAGGGAACCTGGATTCCAAGTCAGGTCAGGAAATCCTGGCTCTGTTTGATGAGCTGAATGCGCAGGGAAAAACTCTGGTTTTTGTCACGCACGATGAACGCATGGTGGAGCGTTGCTCCCGCATCATTCGCTTGAGGGACGGTTTGGTCGAAAGGGATGAGCCAGGAGCCAAGGCTAAAAGCCGGGAGTGAAGGATGTCCGGCGTAATCAGCTATCTGAAAGAGCGTTCGCTCTAGATTGGATCGTGATTGCACGAGGATCTTTTTGCTCTTCCTCAGTGAGCATATTCAAATGGTCTAAAGCTTCCTTGGCTAAACCAAGTTCGATGTAACCTTCCGCCATGGCGAGCCTCGCGCTCAGGTCGGCTTCACTATCGGGTGGTGCGGGCAGGATGACTGCATCCAGGCGCTTAGGGGGTGTCTCAGCTCCCGCTGCGACACTGGCGGGATCAGGTTCCGTCTGGGCCAGATAGACCCAGCCATCACCCTCCTTTTGCAGGCGCCACTGATTGATGACGATGACGATGGTCAGGCCCAAAATGGCGAATGAACTCTCGAGGATAAAAGGTGTAGCCAAAGCTCCGGCGATCATCATGACCGCTTTGGACAGCACTTCACGGGCGGTTGCGCTGACTGCACACACAGTCCCGGTGACGATCACCATGCCGATAGTGAAGAGCAGGGGGGCAAGCCACCAGCGTTTGGAAACATAAACTTCAGTCATCAACCCAAGTTAGCTCACACCACGTAGGATGCCAGTCTGGAATATGCTCACAAGCACGATGCTACCGGAGGAAGCCTGTTTGGCTCTTATCCCTCGCCATTCAGGCTGCTAGGGTCCAATTTGGCCACGCGCTCTTTGAGTTCACGGCCTGGTTTGAAGCGAACGACGCAGCGATCCGGGATCAAGACTTCGTCTTGCGGTTTATTCGGGTTGCGTCCGATTTTAGACTTAGCCACACGCACCTCAAAGGAGCCGAACTTACGGAAAGTCACTTCCTGCCCCTGCTCCATTTTTTTGCCGATAAGATCAATCATCTTGTCCAGCACATCAGCGACTTGGTGATGCTTGAGCCCGGTAAGGTCGCTCAATTCAGTAATCATATCGCGTTTGGTGACTGTGGCCATGGGTTTGAACGAGGGGAAGCAGTTTAGATGCCTGAAGGTTAGGTATTTGCAAGTGAACTCTTAAGCTGATAATACCTGGTTTGTGACCGGAGGATTAAGCTTAGGTTTTTGAGAAAGCTCGGCGCTAGTTTTAAAATGGAGCTTGGCGACTTCAGTTAGAATGCTCTCTCCACGGGTTTCCAAGAGTTTGCGGGCATTCTCTTTGACCTGAGCGGAGACACCTTTCGGCAGTGCGATACCCAGTTCTTCACCCGTGTTGCGTAGCCATTGCACAAAGCGCTCACGAGCCAGGATGGATGCTGCGGCGACGGCAGGGTCTGATTCGGCCTTGGTGCGCTGGATCAGTTCGATTTGCCGCCCTTTGTCTTGTAGCGCTTTTTTTAGCACGGCTGGATTTGCAAACTGGTCAGAGAGGGCGCGCGGGCAGTCTGGCACACGCTCCAGCAGTAGCTCGATGACCTTGGCATGACCCCAGGCGAGGAGTCGGTTGAGGTTGCCAAACTTTTCGTAAAGGGCGTTATAGCGTTCAGGATTGATCTGCACCACCTCCCAGCGGAGACCGGGCACGGAGCGGATGGCCTCGGCCACTTGCTCGATTTTTTGGTCACTACTGATGCGCTTGCTGTCCACAGCACCGATTTCGCGTAGCATGTGTGCAGAGGCTGTATCCACATAAACACCAGCGATGACCAGGGGGCCGAAGAAATCCCCTTTGCCGCTTTCATCCACGCCGATGTGAGGCTGATACATTTCTGGGTGATGGACCTCCTCGTAACCGAGTTCAGCCAAGCCAAGCACCTGAGGCTCCAGCAAATGGGTCACGAAATCAGCGGTGTCTTTTCCCTGAACGACGACCTTGGGGCCTTTTTCATACACGAGCACATTGACTTTGCCTCGGCTCGCTGCGTAAAGGCAGTAAGGCTTGGTTGCAAACTCCCAGCCTTGCTGAATCAGCAATAAACGCAAGGTATCAGCTTGCGCCTGAGTCATGGGCTTTGTGTAGGTGGTTAAAGGAGGCATCGGACAAGGGTAAAATACCCCTTGGAATCTGGCATCGACCCAGGGGACATAGCATGGTGCAATAAAGCTTACCGTTAAATGATCCGAGGGTTACAAGTTTTGTTTCACGAAAATCAGAGGGGACTCATTGACAGCGAGGTGATTTCTCCCGCAGAAATAATGTTCAGCCTGACGTTATCTCCGCCTTCCTTTTGTTCCTGCCTCTTTATGAATCCCATCAAAATCCTTGTTTTTGGTTTTTCCGCGATGCTCACCCTCTCGGCTGCTGCCTCTGAGTGGACGATCACCACCTTTGCAGGCACGGGGGAAAAGGGGTTCAGCGGAGATGGCGGCCCCGCGACAAAAGCGAAAATGGATAATCCTTTCGGCGTTACGCGCGGGCCGGATGGTGCCATATGGTATTGCGAATACACGGGGCAGAAAATTCGGAAGGTCACTCCCGATGGGATAATCCACACCATTGCGGGAACGGGAGCCACGGGTTACACCGGAGATGGAGGCCCGGCTTTGCAGGCGACTTTTAACCTGCCGCACGAGATCCGCTTTGATGCTGCCGGTGATCTTTACATCGTGGACATGAAGAACCATGCCGTGCGCAAGGTGGATATGAAAACCGGCATCATTAGCACTTTTGCGGGCACCGGTGTCGCCGGTTACAGCGGGGACGGAGGTGCGGCGGCAAAGGCGCAGCTCAAGCAGCCGCACAGCATTCAGTTCGGCCCCGAAGGAGATCTCTACATCTGCGACATCGGCAACAATGTGATCCGCAAGGTGGATATGAAAACCGGTGTCATCAGCACCTTTGCCGGCACCGGTTTGCCAGGGGTGACACCCGATGGGGCGCCCATCGTTGGGACGCCTCTGAAGGGGCCGCGTTCGCTGGACTTTGACAAGGACGGCAACCTTTGGCTCTGCACGCGGGAGGGCAATCAGGTCTTCAAATTTGATCTGAAGGCGGGCAAGATTCATCACATCGCAGGCACGGGTAAGAAAGGTTTTTCCGGGCATGGCGGCCCGGCCAAGGAGGCGACGCTGAGCGGTCCCAAGGGCATCGCCATCGATCCCGAGGGCAATGCCTGGCTGGCGGATACGGAGAGCCACAGTGTGCGCATGGTGAATGCGAAAACCGGCACTCTGGACCTCGTTGCTGGTAATGGTCAAAAGGGCGATGGTGCTGATGGCGACCCTCTGGAGTGTGAGATGGCGCGTCTGCATGGTATCTATGTGGACGGCGATGGTTCTGTTTACATCGGCGACAGTGAGGCCCACAAGGTCCGGGTGCTTCGCAGAAAGTGACCCCATCTTTGTTTGGCCTAACCTTTTTTCTTTATGATCAAGCTACACGCTCTTTTCCTGTTGGGATTGCTTCCTGCCGTCGCACTCGCGGATCGTATTCAACTCGTTGCAGGAGGCACCCAGGATGCCGTGGATATTCCGGCGCTGGATGCTGTGCTGAAGGAGCCATTCGGTGCTGAATTTGATTCAGGCGGTCATCTTTGGATTGTGGAGATGGTGGCGGGAAACCGTCTGTTGCAGGTGGATGGTGGCGGAGTGCTCACGCATGTGGCAGGTCAGTTGACACCGGGTTTTAGCGGCGATGGCGGACCCGCTCTGCGTGCTCAGTTTAACGGCCCTCATAACCTTGCCATTCAGCCTGATGGTAAGGTGCTGATTGGTGACACTTGGAATGGTCGGGTGCGTCTGGTTGATGTCAAGGCACGCACCGTGAAGACCCTGGAGGGCTGGCAGGCACCTGAGGGAAAAGAGCGTGGCAACGGCCCTTATTGCATCACTCTGGATTTTTCAGGCACACAGCTTTACATCGCCAACTTGAGACAGGTGTTTCGCTTGGATCTGGCGACGCGCAAGTCCATCGTCATCGCCGGTAACGGCCAAAAAGGATTGCCTGCGGATGGCTCAGTCGCCGTGGAGGCCCCCCTGGTGGACCCGCGTGCCGTGGCTGCCGATCGCCAGGGTAATGTTTATATTTTAGAGCGCAACGGCAATGCCCTGCGAGTGGTGGATAAGGAAGGTCGCATCCGCACCGTGGTGAATGCCTCCGGTCAAAAGGGCGGGGCTGGAGATGGCGGTCCTGCGCTTTCCGCCACGATGAATGGCCCCAAGCATCTCTGTATCGACAAGGATGACAGCGTATTGATCGCAGATGCGGAAAGTCATCTCATCCGCCGTTATGTTCCCACCACAGGCAAGCTCGAGCGAGTTGCCGGGACGGGAGTCAGAGGTAGTGCCGGGCTAGGAGGTGATCCGCTCAAATGTCAGTTGGCCCGTCCCCATGGAGTCACGGTGCATCCTCAGACGGGCGAGCTTTTTATCACGGACAGTTACAATAACCGCGTGCTGAAGATTCAGCGGGAATAGAGGCGGTTCTTCAATAAAAAATCCGCGCAGTGAGACTGCGCGGGTTCCGGGATTAACCAACGATACGGAAGAGAAGATCAATCCTCCCCGCTGGCGGCGAGCTGGGCGATGACGCTCAGGTCCTCCAGGGTGGTGGTATCACCTTTGATCACTTCACCGGCGGCGATCTGCTTCAGCAGACGGCGCATGATCTTGCCGGAGCGGGTCTTCGGCAGGGCGGCGGCGAAGCGGACTTCATCCGGGGTGGCCACGGGGCCGATGACCTTGCGCACGTGCTTCTTCAGCTCATCCGCCAGATCGCGACCGGTGGCGATGCCTTCCTTGACCGTTACAAAGCAGACGATGCCCTGGCCCTTCATTTCATCCGGGCGGCCCACCACGGCGGCCTCGGCCACGGATGGATGGGAAACGAGCGCGCTTTCGACTTCAGCGGTGCCGAGGCGGTGGCCGGCGACGTTGAGCACGTCATCAATACGACCGATGATCCAAATGTAGCCGTCCTTGTCCTTGCGGGCTCCGTCACCGGCGAAATACCAGCCGTCGAACTCGCTCCAGTAGGTTTCCTGATAGCGCTTCTTGTCACCCCAGATGCCGCGAAGCATGGCGGGCCAGGGTTTGCGGATGACCAGCTTGCCCTGTTCGTCCTTGCCCACTTCCTGGCCCAGATCATCCACGATGGCGACATCCACGCCAAAGAATGGCAGGGTGGCCGTGCCGGGTTTGGTCGGGGTCGCACCGGGGATCGGCGTGATCATGTGACCGCCGGTTTCCGTCTGCCACCAGGTGTCCACGATTGGGCACTTGCCGCCGCCGACCTGGGTGTGATACCACATCCAGGCTTCCGGGTTGATCGGCTCACCCACGGTGCCCAGCAGGCGCAGACTGCTGAGGTCATGCTTCTTCAGCCACTCATCGCCCCACTTCATGAAGGCGCGGATGGCGGTCGGGGCGGTGTAGAATACGGTGACGGCGTATTCCTCGATGATGCGCCAGAAGCGGTCATTCTCCGGCCAGTTCGGCGCGCCTTCATACATCAGGGAAGTGGCACCGAGAGAGAGCGGGCCATAGACCATGTAGCTGTGACCGGTGACCCAGCCCACATCCGCGGTGCACCAATAGACATCGTCATCGCGCAGGTCGAAGACGTATTTGCAGGTCATCTGTGCGTGCAGGAGGTAACCGGCGGTGCTGTGCAGGATGCCCTTGGGCTTGCCCGTGCTGCCGCTGGTGTAAAGGATGAACAGGGGCGACTCAGAGTCCATCGTGGCTGCGGTGCAGTGCGCGTCCACATACTCCAGTTCGCGATGCCACCAGACGTCGCGGCCTTCTTCGATGTGCACATCCTGACCCGTGCGGCGGAAGACGATCACGGTTTCCACCGGCGTTTCGCCACTCTTCAGGGCATCGTCCACATTCTTCTTCAAAGGCACCACGGCACCGCGACGGTAGCCGCCATCGGAGGTGATGATGATCTTGGCTCCGCAATCCAGGACGCGGTCCTTGATGCTGTCGGCGCTGAAGCCGCCAAAGATGACGCTGTGGATGGCACCGATGCGGGTGCAGGCCAGCATGGCGATCGCGGCCTCAGGGATCATCGGCAGGTAGATGATCACGCGGTCACCTTTTTTGACCTTGTTGCGCTTCAGCACATTGGCAAAGCGGCACACTTCGCGGTGAAGCTGCTGATAGGTCAGCACACGTTTCTCGCCGGGTTCGCCTTCCCAGATCAGGGCGGCCTTGGTCTTGTTAGGCCCGATCAGATGACGGTCCAGGCAGTTCTCGCTGACGTTCAGCTTGCCGCCCAGGAACCACTTCGCATTCGGGCACTTCCATTCCATCACCTTGGTATAGGGCTTCTGCCAGGTTAGCTCCTTCGCCTCGCGGCCAAAGAACTTGTCCGGGTGCTTGATGGACTCGTCATACATCCGGCGATACTCCGCCATGCTGCCGACCCTGGCCTTTTTGGAGAATTCTGCGCTGGGTTTAAACACGCGGTTTTCCGTCATGATCGTCTGGCTCTTGCTGGCTGCTTTCTTGGCAGCAGCTTTCTTCTGGGCGGGCTTGGCAGCTTTCTTCTTGCTCATGGGGTGGGGTAAACGAGTCGGATTAAACGCAGGAAAATCCAGGCTACATGCAGCAAATATGGGCTGGCAATAGCAGAGTGTTGCAATCCATATCCCAAGGACTAATCTGCCCCTCCTTTTTCCCCAACCCAGAACACAACAACCACAGCAATGAGCAACCTCAAACACGTCGCAGTCGTCGGCGCCACCGGAGCGGTGGGGGTGGAAATGTTGCGCTGTCTCGAACAGCGGAACTTCCCCGTCGGCCAACTCACCCTTCTCGCCAGCGCCCGCAGCGCCGGAAAGACGATGAAATTCAAAGGTGAAGACGTGACCATCAAGGAACTCACCGCCGACAGCTTTGCCGGTGTGGATATCGCCCTCTTCAGTGCAGGTGGCGGCATCTCGCGCGACTTCGCCCCGCATGCGGTGAAGGCCGGTGCCGTGGTGGTGGACAATTCGTCCTACTTCCGCCAGGACCCGACCGTCCCCCTCGTGGTGCCGGAGATCAATGCGGCCGACGTAAAAAATCACCAGGGCATCATTGCCAATCCGAACTGCACCACCGCCATCTCCCTGATGGCGCTGTATCCGCTGCACCAGGCTTTTGGTGTGAAGCGCATCTTTGCCTCCAGCTACCAGGCCGTCTCCGGCACGGGTGCCCAGGCCATCGAAGAACTGGCGAATCAGTCCCGCGAATGGGCCGCTGAAAACCGCGCCTGGGACGCTGCCAAGCTGGATTCCAAGTCGCACGTCTATCCCCACCAGATCGCCTTCAATGCCATCCCGCATGTGGATGCGTTTCTGGACAGTGGTTATACCAAGGAAGAGATGAAGATGGAAAACGAAGGTCGCAAGATCATGCACCATCCGGATTTCCGCGCCTCCGTCACCTGCGTGCGCATCCCCGTCTTCCGCAGCCACAGCATCTCCATCAGTGCCGAGTTCGAAAAGCCGGTGGACCTGGCCGTCGCCCGCGAAGTGCTTTCCAAGGCCCCTGGTCTGGACGTGCTAGATGATCCGGCTAACAAGCAATATCCATTGGCTTTGGACATCGCCGGTCGCGACAACTGCGCCGTCGGTCGTCTCCGCATCGACTGCGCCCTGGACAACGGCCTGACCTTCTGGGTCGTCGGCGACCAGTTGCTGAAAGGCGCGGCGCTGAACGCGGTGCAGATCGCGGAATGTCTCGTATGATCTGAATTCTGAATAGAAAAGGCGCATAAGATGATGAGTCTTATGCGCCTTTTTTGTAAATGGCAGAGGGGTGAGGTGAGACTTGCCAGACTAACCATGTGCAGGCATACTGAATCCATGACAATTAGCACCCCAAGTCATGAAGCCGAGCTTCTGAGGCGTGTTGTGGACCCTCAGAGGGCCGGTTGGTCGCGTGACGCAGCTGAGGCCATTTTAGCCCTTTCTTTTCCGTCTTCGGATCAGGAGCGTGCCAGTGAATTAGCCCAAAAAGCCAGTGCTGACACTTTGACTGCTGAGGAGCAGCGTGAAATGGAAGATTACAGGCACGTGGCGAGATTGATCGAGCTGATGCACTCTCGGGCGCGTCTTACCCTCAAAAATCTAAGTGCTGCGTGAGCCGGGTAGATTCAGCTACTGCCTTGTATGTCCGTAGCCGTGGTGCTAGTCGCTGTGAATACTGTCACTTTCCAGAAGCGGTGGCTGCTTTGCCCTTTCAGATGGACCATATCATTGCTCAAAAACATGATGGGTCTTCCGATGAATCCAACCTAGCCTTTGCCTGTTATCCTTGCAATTCTTCCAAGGGGCCAAATATCGCAGGAATTGACCCTGTGAGAGGAGAGATCGTGCGTTTATTCCACCCTCGTCATGATGTGTGGGGTGATCACTTTGCCTGGAAAGGTGCTTGGCTCTTTGGCCTAACCCATTTTGCACGTGCTACGATCCAAGTTTTGAACATCAACGCGCCAGAGGCCGTTGCTCTTCGAGAAAGCCTGATGGAGGAAGGTTTTACGTTTGAGTGAGTGAGCTTTCTAATCGGACTATCATAATGGACTGAATTGCGAAAAAGGCCTCCGAATGCGAGAGCATCACGGAGGCCAGGTTGAGGGGGGAAACTCAATTCACCACCGCCAGCAGTTTCGGCAGTAGATCGCAGATCTTCACGCGTTCCTGCTCGCCGCCATCGCGATGACGGAGGGTGACGGTGTCCTGAAGTTCAGGGCCTTTTTCGCCGAGGGTCTCAAAGTCAATGGTGATGCCGAAGGGCGTGCCGACTTCATCCTGACGGGCATACCGGCGGCCGATGGAGGCGGTCTCGTCATAAAACACGTTTATGTGCCTCTTCAGCAGGGCATAGACCTCACGGGCCTTGGCGACCAGTTCAGGTTTGTTCTTCAGCAGCGGGAACACGCCGACCTTGATGGGGGCGACACGCGGATGCAGGCGAAGGACGGTGATGATTTCCTTCTTGCCCTTTTCATCTGTCTTCTCGGTTTCGGTGAAGGCATTGGCGATGATGGCCAGGGCCATGCGGTCGAGACCGGCGGAGGGTTCGATGACGTGCGGGACGTAGTTGCCTTTGAAAAGGCGCTCAAACCAGGCGCGGACATCCGCTTCGGGCATTGGCTCGCCTTTGACCTTGGCTTTCTCGGCGGCGAGACGCTTCTGAATCAGGGCTTCCTTTTGCTCGTCGGTCAGTTTCACGGCGGCATTTTTGAGGTCTTCGTCGAAGACTTCCTGGGTCTTGCCACTGGCGGTCTGGTGCGCGGTCAGGTCGAAGGAACCACGGGCGGCGATGCCTTCGAGTTCTTCGGTGCCGAACGGGAAGTTGCACAGGATGTCCACGCAGGCGCGGGCATAGTGCGCTAGGTCATCCGGCGTCTGCCAGTAATACTCCAGCACACCACCCAGGCCGATGCCTTCATAGAACTTCGTGCGCTGATCCACCCAGTAGCGGTGCCACAGGTCCCAGCCCCAGTTCGGCTGCGGTTCGCTGAGATCGGCTCCTTCGCTCCACTGGGCGACTTCGCCGCTGATGATTTCGACGGCTTCATCAGGCTTGATGAAAAACTCGAGCTCCATCTGCTCAAACTCACGGCTGCGGAAGGTGAAGTTCTTCGGGGTCACTTCGTTGCGGAAGGCCTTGCCGATCTGGCAGACGCCGAAGGGTACCTTCACACGGTTGGAGTCGAAGACGTTCTTGAACTGGGCAAAGATGGCCTGGGCCGTCTCAGGACGCAGGTAGGTGACATCGTCCTCTGTGGCCGTGGGGCCCAGGTAGGTCTTCAGCATGAGGTTGAAAGGACGCGCCGGGCCGAGGGCACCGCCGGTTTCCGGGTGGAAATCCACGCTACCTTCGATGGTGTCGCCCTTGGCTTCGCCTAACAAACTGATCTCTTCCACCTTGCCAGCGGCTTCACCGGCATTGGAGGCGATCAGGGTGCGGACGCGTTTGCGGAAGCTTTCGATGTGCTCCCCCTTTTTCATGAGGACGGAGATGACACGATCCAGCTTCCAGCCCGTGGGGGCCTCGGCACCGGTGTAGTTCATGATGACACCGTCCTGCGGGTCCACATGGTCGGCACGCACACGCTTGTTGGTCAGCGAGCACTCACGCATGAGGTCGGCAAAGGTGTCCACGTGGCCGCTGGCCTTCCAGATGGCCGGGTTCATGAGGATGCTGGCATCTAGACCCAGGACATCTTCACGCTCGCGAGTCATGGCATTCCACCAGGCAGTGCGCAGGTTGCGCTTCAGTTCAGCACCGAGTGGACCGTAGTCCCAGACACCACCGCAGCCACCGTAGATCTCGCTGCTTTGAAAGATGAAACCGCGGCGCTTGCAAAGAGAGACGATTTTCTCCATGAGGGCGGTGTTGTTCTTGGCGTCGGTGGACATAGGAGGGAATGACGAATGACTGAATGACGAATGCCGAACCGAATCCAGGCAGGACCCGGCGCAACAAGGGGCGCGTAAGGAGCGCGAGAGCGGCGGTTTCGCAAGGGAAAGGTGGAATCCCTGGAGGATCAAATCACACCCGAGCGGGTCTGGGTTTAATCTCGCTCATCGCCCTCCATGGGCGGCACATCACGGACTTTGTCCATCACGGCATCAAACTTTTCCCAGGTCCACCTTCTCCCACCTTCTCAATGGGATAGCTCCAGACGCTGAAGTTTGCTCGCCTGTTCGGAAATCGGCATGCCCACGGCGATTCATCCTGACCGGGGCCGAAACCCCATGCTGCTCAATGGTGGGACGATGCTGGCGCATAACGCTTGAATTTAACCCATCCACCTGAGAAAGCAAAGGCTGTCAAGAGTCCCCGCCCCCCGCCCCCCGCCCCCCGTCATTCGTCATTCGTCATTCGTCATTTTTGCATGCGCGCCCTCATCCAACGTTCTCAGCAAGCCTCCGTCACCATCGCAGGCGAAGTCACCGGCAGCATCTCGCATGGACTCGTGGTGCTGCTGGGGGTGGAGCATGAGGACACGCAGGAGGATGCGGAATGGCTGGCAGGGAAGATCGCGCAGATGCGCATCTTTGGCGATGCGGAGGGCAAGATGAACCTCGGTGTGAAGGAGGTGGGTGGAGCGGTCCTGGTGGTCAGCCAGTTCACCCTTCATGCGAACACGAAAAAAGGCAATCGCCCCAGCTTCATCCGGGTGGCCCGACCGGAGGTGGCCATCCCGCTGTATGAGCACTTCATGACCATGCTGGGCAAAGACGTTCCAGTGCAGTGCGGCGTCTTTGGTGCGGATATGCAGGTGGCCTTGATCAATGACGGACCGGTAACGATTTGGATGGATTCCAAAGCGAAGGAATAACCTACAATGAAGAATAAAATCATTTTCGGGTTGCGCGTCATGGGGTTAGGCTCAATTTCATAGTTTCCCCCCAAATACAGCTACCCTTCTATGCGCCGCCGCTCCAATCCTCTCTCTGAACGCAATATCAAACGCATCGACACCCGCAGCGATGCCTCCAAGCAGACGCATGGTTTTCAGGTATGCATTTCACGCAACGGTGCCCTGCATACGAAGCATTTCTCAGACAGTTTGTATGGTGGCACCAAGGGCGCATTGAAGGTGGCCCGTGAATATCGTGATCAGCTCTTGGGTGAGATGCCGGAGATCGAGGCCAGTCGCATCGCCCATACCACGAATGCCAAGAACAAGAGTGGCCATGTGGGTATCTCTTACCGCAAATACAAGACCGCGAAAAACAAGGTTACCCGTCTGATCGCCGTTTCGGTGCGCGCTGAAAAGGGCAAGACTGTTTCTCGCGTCTATCGTTACACCAAGGAAAATCACGATGAAGTCTTGGCGGAAGCCATCGCTTTCCGTGAAGAATTGCTCCAAAAGCGCCTCAGCCGTGAAGGTGGTGTCACTGGCATCGTCAAGGCCAAGGCTCCGAAGGCCTCCAAAAAAACGGCTCCGGCTCCTGTGAAGAAAGCGGCTCCAGCCAAGAAGGCTGCTAAAGTCGCCAAGAAGGCGGTGAAAGCACCTGCGAAGAAGGGGGCACCTGCCAAGAAAGCAGCTCCGGTTGCCAAAAAAGCCGTTAAGAAAGCGGCTCCAGCCAAGAAGGCTGCCAAGGTCGCGAAAAAAGCGGCTAAGAAGGCCAAGCGCTAATTAGAACTCACCTTTAAAGAAGCGGGATGGTTGACTCCGGTTATCCATCCCGTTTTGCTTCCATCGGGTGCGAGATTGAGAGTGAATAGTTATGCAGGGATTGCTCGAGTTATTTTAGTTCTCTCGGCTTTTAACTGTCCACACCCTGCCGCCACGTCAATGCCGCGCCGTTGTCGGATCGTGGATGGGATTCCGGCCTGCTGAATGATGGCATGAAATTCATTTGCCGCAGCATTGGCACTCTCCCGCCCGGTATAACCGGAAGTTTCGTTTAAGGGGATCAGATTGACGTGCGCTCGGAGTCCGGTCAGCAAGGCCGCTACTCGGTGAGCATGTGCAGGGGAGTCATTTACCCCGGCAATGAGTGTCCAGGCAAAGAAGATCTTGCGCCCGGTGGTTTCTCCATAAGTGCGGCAGGCTGCGATGAGTTCACTGAGCGGCCACCGCTGATTCGCAGGGATGAGGGCTGCGCGTTCTGTCTCAGTGCTCCCGTGCAGGCTGATTGCCAGATTGTAGGGCCTGCCTTCCCCTGCCAGACGAAGGATACCCGGCACCACGCCCACCGTGCTGACGCTGATCTTACTGGGCCCGATGTTGCAGCCACGCGTGTCACTGATCATGTCCAGCGCCTTCATCACGGAATCGTAGTTATGCAGCGGCTCCCCCATGCCCATGAGCACAATGTTTCGCAGCCGTTCACCTTTGGTCCTGAGGATGCGCTGAGCATGCAGCACCTGGCCCACGATTTCCCCCGGTCGTAGATGCCGCACGAAGCCCATTTGCCCCGTGGCGCAGAATACGCAGCCCATTGCACAACCCGCCTGGGTGCTGACACAGACGGTGTAGCGCCCAGGATACCCCATGATCACGGTCTCGATTTCCTGCCCATCTCGAAGACGCAGCAGAAATTTTTGGGTCAAACCGTCTCCACTGGGAATATGGGATGCGACAGTTAAATGATCAAGGATGTAGCCCCCCTCAGTATGCACCTTTTCAGCGACCCAGCGGCGCAGTGGAGGAACCCATTCATCGCGCTCAGCCCTTGCGGTCAGGTCCGTCTCTGCACGGAAATGCAGGGCATTCCATACTTTGCCTGTATGTGCCGCCCTCAACCCATCTGCCACCAGCAGATCGTGAAGTTCATCAAAGGTCAGGTCATGGAGAGAAAGAGACACTGAAGCACTATGCATGACTCTGAGGCCCTTGCCATCGGGGAGTCATATCTCAGAGCTTGAGAATGACTTTAGACTTGCTGCCTCATGTGGATCATGCGACACATATGATCAACACAGAACGCGCTCGTAGTTCAACGGATAGAATGGTGGTCTCCGAAGCCGCATATCCAGGTTCGATTCCTGGCGAGCGCACCAGTCACCCCCACACAGTGGAGAGTCGTGACACAGGATTTGAAACATTGATCATGTTTAGAATGAGGCCCATTGCTTTTTGCAATGTTAATAAATGCACGATCCTTCGGAGGATTTCATTCTTATCATAAAAAATGTCTGATCTTTCGGTTTTGCTACATACATTGGCTTGAAAGTTGCACATCAAGGAGATATTAGGGTTAATCGAAAACTTTAAATTCAGACCAAAGCCTAACCTAAATTTAGAAGACCTCTGAATTGTTCAAATAAAAATGTGATGTTAGCTTAGTAACCTTTTAACATTAAAGCGGTAAAGTAAGGTATGAGCGGAATTGAAGTGTTACTCGCTGAGCCTCACGAAATCGTGAGAGAGGGCTATATGAAGGTGCTACGGGAGTGGAGACCTGACATCAGGTTCGATTATTCCACAAACTATGGGGAGACCTATGGCAAGATGGCGGATAAGCCTTGGGATTTGGTGATCCTTGAATTGGCGCTGCCCGGTCGTTGTGGTTTGGAATTGCTGAAAGACATGAGTCATCTCAGGCAGAGGCCGAAGGTGCTCGCTTCTTCAGCTTACGATGAGGTCAAATTTGGCGTGCGCGCCCTTCGTTCGGGTGCCTCCGGGTATGTCTGTAAAGAGCAGGGCGTCGGCGTTTTTATGCAGGCTGTGGATGCCGTATTGGGAGGGCGCACGTATCTAAGTCCTCTTCTTGCCCAATCTTTGGCGCAGTCGCTATGCCTGTCTGTGCAGCGGAAACCGCATCTCAAACCGCATGAGAACCTCACTGCGCGTGAGTTTCAGATCATGTGGCGTCTGGCGCGCGGAGAGTGTGTGAAAGAAATCGCCCAAGCACTGAATCTCAGCAGCAAGACAGTGAGCAGTCATCGCTCCCATGTAATGGAGGTTCTTGGGGTGGACAGCTTGGCTGAATTGGTTCGATATGCCTTGAAGCATGGCTTAGTGGATGCACCAGACATGCTAATGGCGGCTTAGAGAAGCCTCAGCTCTTCGGTTTTTTTCTACTTGCCGAAGGGGTTGAGGCGCTTAAGCGTATCTCCTGTTTTTTGGAAAAAGCCAGATTCTTCCTTGGTCGAGTTGCGCTTCTTCTTTCCGGTGCTTCCTGAAGCCGTGCTTTTCAGCGCCCATTCAGGCTTGTCTTCCTCGGCGGAGAGTTCTAGGGCAGCGAGTGTGGGAAGGTCGAGGAGACCATTCGCGACAAGTCCGTTGCGCACTTGGAAAAGCACGATGGCATTATGGGTGCCTTTTCCTTCTTCACCATCCACCACTGAGGTGTAAAAGCCCTTTTGTTTCAGTTCCGACTGAGTCTTATAGAGAAGATAGTGTTTGCCTTTGAGAGAATAATTTGAGTGAGGCAGGCTCGGAAAGACCTGTTCCAAGGTCCAAAAACCGCTTTCAGGCTGAGGAACATCCGGCTGAATCAGGGCCGAGCCGTCTGGAGGAAGGGTGACACCGGGGGGCAGGGGAGGGATTTGTGCCGGAGTCATGTTGGCAAGCGCACCTTGCGTGGCGGTTGCCGGATCTGGCTCCAATGAAAGACCATTGCCGATGGGTTTGTTGGTCATCGGCTGGGGGGCGGTGGCCACTGCCTGCACTTGGGGGGCTATAGCTACAGGCGGAGTTTCCGGTGCAGCGGGAGCGGCGACCATGGTCGGCTCAGATTTAGGCTCTTCAGCTTTTGGCTCAGGTGGCGAGACTTTTTCGGGTCCGTTCGTTGCCGGGGCCGTGTTGACAAGAGCAGGTGTTTTATTCTCCTGGGCCGTTTGACCGAGGAAAAAGTAAGCGGCGGCTCCGACACCGATGATCATTGTCGCGGCTGCTGCGATCAAAGGGGTATGAGTCTTCTTGTTCTCTACCGCAGCACGGGCGTTCGCGGCGGCGTAAGCTCCTGTCCTTACGGTTACGGTGAGCGGTTTAAGGCCCAGCATTTCGGCCAGGGCACCAGCGCAACTGGGGCGCATCTCCGGCTCTTTATGCAAGCAGGCGGCGATGGCGTCTTCCCACACTTTTGGGACGAATTCTTTGGCATTGATCTCCAGTTCTTGCCGCCTTTCCAACATCGTCGGCGGGATCTTGGAGTTGATTTGGGTGGGCAGATCTCCGCGATAAAACGGAGGTTTGCCACTGAGCAGTTCATAAATCGTTGCCCCCAAGGAATAGACATCATCCGTGGGCATGGGGCGCTCTCCCATGGCCTGTTGAGGACTCATGTAAGGAAGTGTGCCGCTGGTGCCGATGTGTGCGGCAGACAGTCGGCTCATTGTGTCCGACAGGCTGCGGGCGATGCCGAAATCAGCGATTTTGGCGATCGCATCGGTTCCTGCCAACATGATATTGGCCGGTTTCAGGTCACGGTGAATAAGCTTGCGCTGGAAGTGCGCGTAATCCAGAGCATCGCAAACACCGAGGAGCCACTTGGAAACATCGTCCACAGAGAAAACACCATGCTCGGTGGTCATGCGCAACTCAGATAGTGTCTTGCCGTCCACAAACTCCATGGAAATGGCCGCCGCATCTTCATCGTCCACAAAGTCATAGATGCGCACGATGTGCGGATGGGACAGCTCCAGACCCCGCCGGGTTTCTGTCTTGAGTTCCTTTACTGCAGCCGGGTCCAGGCCGATCAGACTGGGCAAAAATTTCAGCGCCACGGGCCGCTCGAGCTTGGTATCCTCCGCCAGCCAAACCACGCCCATTCCGCCTCGTCCTAGGACACGGTCCAGCTTGTAGCGATTGAAGGCCATCATGCCGCTGCCCGGGGATTTGATTTTGATCGTTTGATCATAATCCACATCACCTCCGGCCACGTTTAGGGTGTGCGAGGTGACACCCAGCGATGGCGGGATAGCAAGGTTGCCTGGACCTGATGCTGCGGGGGTATCCATGACGACGAATGAAGCGACTGTATCTGTCAGTTTAGGTTCATGATGTGCGCCTGTCACCGGAATATTCTCTCATCTTTGAAAACGTTTCCTGGTGAACCAAGAGACGAACCTTTTTGGCAAGGGGCCGGTCACAAACGGGTTCGCAGATGGTTAAACCATTGTTGAAAACTTGTGACAGGTGGTTTGAGTTTTATTGTCACAAATCTGCGGCTTCAGCCTATCTACCATCATCGTCGGAATCTCCCTCTCATGTTCTCTTTCCTGAAATTTCTCACCGCCGTCGGAATCGCCACCTTTGGCATCTGGTATGTGTTTCAATACGATAAAATCAACGAAGTCACCGGCGGTGTAGCGTTCATCTGCGTGCTGGCGGCTTTTGTTCTGCTGAAGTGGCAGCCGGATTTCAGCAAGAAGGAATACATCGTCCAATACAAGAACCTCAAATGGCTGCCGGGGGAGTTTACCCGTCACTGGCTCATCACAGGAGATACGGGTGTGGGTAAGACGACCTCCGGCTTCAACCCCCTGCTGCACCAGATCAGCATGAGCCGTCCCAACTGGGGCGGGCTCATCCTCGGCGCGAAAGGGGACGAGCACTTCTTTGCCATGGAACATGCCGCCGGACACGGCCGTCCGGAGGCCATCTGCGTGCTCGCCGTGCGTCCGGACCGTCTCGACCGCAAATGGAAACCGAAGGAGCGCTACAACCTCGTCTCCGACCCCCGACTGCCCTACACCACTCATGCGAAGAACCTTGTGGATACCGGGGCCTCCCTCACGGAGGGGGAGCAGTCCTCCTTCTTCAAACCCGCCGCCCAGCAGGCCCTGACCAGCGCCTTTGAAATGCTTGAGACGTTAGGCAAACCTGTCAACGTCCTGCGCGCCTATGAGATCCTCACGGACAGCTCGACGATGGAAAAGACCTTTGAAGAACTGCTGGATGCCGACAGCACGCCGGAGCGCATCAAGTTGGCCAAATACTTCGACCAGACCTTCCTCAGCGCCAAGGCCGCCGAACAAAAAGAAGGTCTCGTCGGCACGCTGAAGGTCATGCTCGGATTCTTCACCCACCCGGACATCGCCGAGGTCTTCTGCTCCGACGAGCCCAACACGATTGACATCACCGATGTGGACAAGGGCCGCATCTTTTGCACTGCCTTGCCGCAGACCTTCCAGACGGAGCGCCGCTACATCAACACTTACATCAAGCTGCTGTTCTACACGCACGCCATGATGCGCTTCGATAAACCGAAGTCCGAGCGTAAAAACGAGAACCTCCTCATCGCCCTCATGGATGAGTTTCAGGCCCTGGCCACCGCCAGCGAGGACGGCATCTCCGACCACAACGTCATTGACCGTCTCCGTGCCGCGAACTGCTGCCTCATCCTCGGTATGCAGAGTGATGCCTCCCTCTTCCCCGTGTTAGGCAAGGAAACCGCGCAGGTGCTGACGCTGAACTGCCGTTCACGGATCGCCTTTCGCCAACCTGATCCTGAAGGTGCACTCGCAGTGGCTGAATTCATTGCCAAGGTCGAGAAGAAGAAGGTCTCCAAGTCCTCCGGCTTCATGGGCAAGGACGCCAGCACCACGGTTAACAAAGAATGGGACTACGAAGTCCAGCCCGGCGAACTGATGAAGATGCCAGACGCCACCGCCTGGATCGTCCATCCCTCCAAGAAAAAAGTGAAGATGCGCATCCCCGCCATGGATGGTGCCGGCAAGATCCCTGACTGGTGGAAGTGAAGCCGGTATCTATCCCCAGCCTGCTTGGAAGTTCCTCTTTTCATGACAGCCCTGCAAGCACGTCAGCTCATCCACTGACACCGACGTTAAAACCAATTCCTTGTTTATTCCACAGGAGTCAAGTCGGCTTCCTGCCCATTTCCCGGTTCTTTCTCCAAGCGTATATTGTTAAAACTTAGTCCCTTTCAACCATGCCTTCCCTGACCCCCCTGCTTGCTAATTTCAATGCCAACGAACTGAGTCTGCTATCCAGCTTTGGCGATTCCCGTTCCTATGAAGCGGATGAAGTCGTCATCCGCCAGGGTGATGAAAACGACCACCTTTATCTCGTGCTCAAAGGAAAGTTAGACGTCTATCAAGATGTTGACGGCATGAACAAAAAAGTGGCCGAATTGGAGTCTGGCGACTCCCTGGGGGAGGTCAGCGTCTTCGATCCCGGCCCCGCCAGCGCGACTGTGTGTGCCAACACCGAGGCCGAGGTGTGGCTCATCACGCGAGATAGTCTGGACCGCCTGCACGCTGCCAACCCAAAGGTAGCCTACCGCCTTCTCAGCCGCATCACCACCTGCCTATCAAAGCGTTTGCGTCAGATGAATGACAAAGTCGTGGACTTGGTAAACCGATAAGTCAGACAGGGTGGGTGCTCATCCTTACCAGCTGTGACACCCCGCCCGAAGTCATTCAGGCTGAAAATCGTGACTAGAGAGTGACCTTGTTAACGGGCTGATCTTGCTTCTGGGACTCAGCCTTCTGCCATTTTCCGTCGCTTCCTTTGGTGCGTCCCAGGGCTGAGCCGACACGCTCTTTTTCTTCCTCTGCTAATTTGTTTTTGATTTCACGATCCTGGGCATCAATGTCGTTGTCATTGTCCAAGTCGTGGATTTCCCGGTCTTCGGCATCAATACGACCATCATTGTCCAGGTCGTGAATGCGGTTGTCCCCAGCATCAATGTCCCCGTCTCCGTCGAGGTCTCGGAGGGAGTCAGGGTGCTGAGGGGACTTGGCCATTGAGGTGTCGTTTTAGACTTTGCCAAGACCTGCGCTGCCAATGTTAACCTTGGCATCGGCATTCACTTTAATACCCTTGCCAAGCTCTTTGACAGAGAGGCCTTCTGAGTTTTCCCATCCCTTTTCGCCTTTTTTCCAGCCGATGGCTTCTCCGGTGGTTTGTTTGCCCGCGCCTTCGATTCCTTTTTCAAGGCCTTGAATTCCTTTCTCCATTCCCTCGACTCCTTTTTGCAGGCCCTCGACTCCCTTTTGTAATCCTTGAGCCAAACCACCGCCAGCACCCCCTATGTCTAGGCCGGCGCCATCAAAGGCTTTTTCGACTTTAGGGCCAGCGATCTCATTGAGTTCACTCATGTCCAGGTCGGCAGAGGTTTCAACTTGAGCGCCTGGAGTTTCAATACTGGGAACTCCGACATCAACAGCTTCTGGGTCTAAGCCATGGTCATCAAAGGTGGGCGGTTTCAGATCTCCTTGGCCCTGGCCTTGGGCTAAATCCTGATCCTGGGAAACTGAATTCTTTATATCCTGATCCGCCGCCTTGATGGTTTGATCGGCATCCGCTAGGGTGTTCTTCACGTCAGGATTGTTGGAGGGGGCTGCCTTCTCCAGGTCCTTGAGCTTCTCATTGCTTTCCTTGGCCATCTTGAGGGCCTCAGCCTGCTGCTTGCGCAGTTCGGTCCATTCGGCCTTTTGCACCATCTCTTTGTGTGCTGTTAGGGCCTTGTCCCCGATGGCCTTCTGTTCGGCGATCTTGGCCTTCTCCATGGAGTCCAGGAGGTCTTTGATTTTTTTGAGCTGCTCGAGCCATTTTTTAAGCTCGTTGGCTGCGGCTTCGATGGGATTGTCAGACATAGGATGCGGGGTCTTAAGGGGTGAAAAAGTGATGTTGGAATGGGTTAGCGTCGGGTCAGTTCATGCGGGCTGGCGCGGGTGACAAAGACGGCGCTACGGTATTCTTTCCGATAAGGTTCTGGGTGCGTAACCTTGAGGTAATAGCGGGTCCATTGGCTGCCTGCATCGCGATTGCCCACGCCCTCGGCCCATTGGCGGGCCTCGGCACCGGTCATGACGCGGGGCAGGTAGGCGATGTGGATGTTCGAGTTGACCCAGCCGTAGTCATCATGGTCCACCCAGAATTCGATGCGGCTGCCCACTGGGATGATGTCCTGGTCGGCCAGGAAAGAGGGCGGTGTGGTGCAGGCCGCCATGAACAGCAGGGTGCCGAGGGCCAGCAGGAACCGGAGCACAGGCGGGGTGGATTTGGAGTGGGGCTGCATGAGAGGCGCGGTGGTTACTAGCCGGTCAGGTGTCATGTGTGACAGGCGGCGGGATCACGGAGGCGGGTTTTTCAGATTCCTGAATGGGGGCAGGGCTTTCGGGGGGCTCTTCGCCATCAGGTGTGGGAGAGGGGATAAGGCGGGTCTGCTGATCCGGCTCCAAGTGCGGAGGGGGCTCCTTTTGCAGGTGGCTAAACCAGGAGTCGAAACGCTCCTGCCATATTGCTTGGCTGGCGCGGCGGCGGCGTTCCATCTCTTTTTCACCGATCTGCCGCCAGGGCTCCCCCCAGCGGCGCATGATGTCCCAGATGACGATGAGGACAAAGACGATGCCGGCAGCGGCGGTGCGACCTGTGATGAGCGCGCTAACCAAGAGAAGGAAGCCGATCCCATAGAGATCGATCTCGGGCTTCCAGCGGTGGTAGAAATCACGGATGGATGACCAGATGCCCATTTTCAGCGATGAGGGTTCCGGAGGTGGGGCGTCCGGCCATGAGGGCCTCGCGCACGGCATGGCGGCAGTTGCTTTCCGCCGTGGTTCTCATGCGTCGCACGCCCAGGCGGGGCTCTACGCCCTGAGCGACCAGGAGGTCCAGCACACCATGGCCGACGCTGAGTTCATAGCCTTTGCTACGCAGGTTTTTCAGTTCCTTATTCAGCATGATGCTGGCGATTTGCTTTTGGGCCGAATAGCCCAGTTTTTGGAAGACGCAGCGGACGTTGAAACGGGCTAGCACCTCGGGGCGGAGTTCAGCAGCGGCGAGGTCTTCAATGAAGCGCTCAATCGTGGACATGGGGCTGTTTTTCAGCTCCATGAGGGCATCCGCACCGATGTTGGAGGTGGCGACGATGTAGAAGTTGCAGAGGTTCAGGGTTTCCCCGTTGGCGACCGTGATGCGTCCGGCATCCAGCACCTGGAGAAAGATGTCCAGCACGCGTGGGTGGGCCTTTTCGATTTCATCAAAGAGGATGACGCCGTAGCCCTCGGCCCGGTCGTAAAAGCGGCCCATGTTTCCCCGGCTGCCTTCGCCCTGGCCTAACAACAGGCCGAGGGATTCCTGGTTTTGATACTCGGACATGTCCAGGCGGATGCAGTGCTTGCCCACGTCTTTGAAAATGTATTCGCAGAGCAGGAGGGTGATCTCGGTCTTGCCCACGCCGGTGGGGCCGAGGAAAAGAAAGGTGCCCTTGGGGCGTCCAGGATCGCTGAGTCCCAGCTCACCGTTTTGGACAATCGGGACGACTTTGGGGATCACGTGATCCTGGCCGATGATGCGCTCTGCGAGGAACGCCGGGAGGCCGCGAATGTGATCTAAATCTGCCATGCTCAAGTAATGGGGGAACGCTTGGCTATTTTTTCTTGGTGGTGCCAAAACCCTGGGAGGAGGAGCGCAGGCGCAGGCGTTCGGCGTCTTCCAACTCCTCCAGCCTCACTTTGGTCTGCTCCAATTCCGTGCGCGCCTGGTCCCGCTCTTGGATGGTGTTGGAAAGATAGGTCTGGATTTCCTTGGATTCCTTCTCCGCCTCCTCAAAGGCAAGCCGTTTTTTCTCCAGGTCCTTTTGCAGGGTGGCCAGCTTGGCCATGGTAACAGTGAGGGACTGAGTCTTAGCCACCAGGCTCTGGCGCTCTTGCTCGATGAGGGTGTTGCTAGGAACTTCACTGCGAGATGGCTCCACGATGCCGAGAACGACGCCGCGTGAATCCATGGGTGTGGCAGGCAGGCGGGTATCCCAGCGGGCGTCCTGTTCCACCCGGTAAACCGTGTGGGCCTCATGCATCTCCCGGCGGTCCCGGCTGGGTAGGCGACCCACATGGTAGGCGTGGACTTCCTCATCCAGGCGGACACGGGATTTATCATAGGGGTCTATGGCACGTCCTCGGGGCCAGCCACCGACGACGGTTTTCGAATAAGTAGGAATGTAAGCTGGCTCCTGCTCCGGTGTGGGGATGGCCAGCGGATCGTCTGGCAGTTGGACTTCCTTGGAGGCGCAGGAGGCCAGCAGGGCACAGGCGGCGGCGGTGAGGGCTGATCGTATCATTGCGGTCATGGCGTGGTGCTGGTGGAGGAAGAAGCGGAAGTCGTGGATGAAGCCGGAGTGACCAGGCTGCTGACGCGGGCGGCTCGTTCCGCCGTGCGTTTTTGCTCCTCTGCCTGGCGCGTGGTCTCAGCCGTTTTCGTCGCAGTGTCGGACGCGGAGGCGGCCTCTGCCTGGGCGCGCTGGTAGGTTTCTTCTGCTAGCTGCCAACTCGTGGTGGCTTTGCCGCCCTGGCGCAAACCGGCAACACTGGCCATGTCCGGTTCGAAGACGTCCTTCGTGAAAATGTAAAACTGTGTGCCCGCCGCCACTCGGACAAAGTCCAGGTCCGCCTCAAGTTTTTTGGTGAGTAGGCCGGAGTAGGCGGAGGCGGCCTGGGAACCGCCGCCCAGTGCGGCATTGCGGTTGGTATTCTGCGGGACCAGGCCGTAAACACTTTGAAACTGGTCCTGCTGGTTGTTCATGATGCCCTGCAGTGCCTCGGCGACGAGGATCTTCAGTTCGGCATACTGGTCGTTCTGAATGATCTGACCGCGGATACCGGCGGAGCCGTCCGTGATGCCGTAGCTGCCGTCAGAAAGCCGCACATGGTCCAGCGCCACGCAGTTGATGTTGTATTCCCGCCCGTCCGCCCAGACGAAGGTGTAGGTGCCGGTGATTTCCATACGGTCGCGCACACGGCCTTTACTGGCCTGGGCATGTACTTGGGTGCCTGCCGGAACGATGAGCCGCCCGTTCCAATAGACATCCTCCGTCACCAGTGCCAGAACTGGCGTCTCCAAGGAGGAGGAATCCACCGTCAGCACCAAGGCCGCTTTGAAGAGCATGCCGCGCGGGGCAAAGAACTTGGGCTCGGAGGGCTGAAAGGCCGGGGGCACGGAATTGGTGATGTGGACCAGACGCGGGTAAGGCGGCGGTGCTTCATCCTTTTTCTTGCTGCTGCCGCCCATGTTGATGAGCGAGGGCGGTGGTGGTTTTTTTGCTGGAACCACAAAGCGCTCCACCTGTTGATCCGTGCCGAGGCGGGCGGTGCGGTTTTCGCCCAAAGTCACTTTTTTGTCATCCAGGGCCAGGGTCTCCGTGGTGATGGCCTTGCCCTTCCGGTCTTCCTTGGGCGGCGCATTCACCGGAGGTGCAGGCTGCTTGGTCAGGAAGAACGCCCCGGCGGCAATCATGAGCACGACGGCCAGAAGGGCCATTTGTACACCGGGTTTTTGGAGATGGTTCATGGGGGCGAAAGGCGGGTGTCGGGGTTATTTGCTGCCGTCCGTCATCATGGCATTGGCATCTCCAAACAAGGCGGCGGATGCCTGGGTGCGGCCCGGCTCAGGCAGCTCAATACGAAAGTCTTGCTGAATGGAGAGGCCCTCACGGCCACCGCCGGGCCCTCCCTGCAGGACGACCTCCATAGGCACTCGCTGACCAGGTTGCACTAGGCCGCTACAGTCCACCATCTGGGCGTTGTAGCTGCGCTCTCCCACGCGGACTTTCACGCCATTGGGCTCAAATTCATAGGCCTCCGTGCCAGTGTTGGTGATCCAGCAACGGAAGACGGTGGCATCCTTGGCCGGCTGGCGCTGGATCTCATAGATCGTCGTGGTCAAGGTTTTGTCTGTTACGGTCATGTTCAGGCCGTTGCGCTCAAGCCATCCCGTGTATAAACCGGGATTCAGCGGCTGCAGCGCCTTGCGGTTCTTGGCCTTGCTCAGAACGCCCACCAACTCCTCTGTGCTGTAATCAATGCGGTTTTTGACAATGCTTTCAGAGCTGACAGGAACGGCTGCATCCCGCTCGACCGGCGGCGGGACAATGACGGCCAGGTTGGCTAGTTCCGAAGGCACGAAACGCAGCAGGTGGATGTGCTTGTCTGTCCGCACCGTGACATGGCAGGGCTCTCCCGGTTTTACCAGGCGCACCACCAGGGTGTCAGACAACACATTGTCATAATGAACCAGCGCCACTTTGCTAAGCTCCATGTGCTTGGCGGCACTGGGATCGGTAACCATGCCAAAACCAGTCAACAGGGTGATCTTGGCCGGAAAGGTGATCGTGGTGGCCACAGTGCTGTTGATAGCGATCTCATTGACCAACTTTTTCGGGTCCAGCATGACGAGTTCACGCCCTTCCTGCACCTGGGCAGGCAGCAGATGCGGCAGCAGGCCGAAAAAGGTGATGATGAGAGGAAGATGACGGAACATGGTCATTATTCGCTGATTTTATCCAGTCTGTAAGTGGGGATTTTTTCAATAACGGCGGGGTATAACCGGTTGCCACGCATGTTGGAGTTCATCTTCCAGATGAAGGCCACCTTAAAACGATAGGTCTCCACTTGGGGCTGACCTTTGAAAAATCCGCGTCGTGTGATCAGGCCGGTGGCAGAGGTGGCGACGGCTGTGGAAAGCGCTCCGGTCACTTTGGGCTCCCCTTCCAGTTCCACCGTCTGCTCCACCTTCTGGTTCTTGAAGTAGGAGCTTTCTTTTCTCAGGATGTCCTGGAGCATGCTGTTTCCCGGACGACTGAACAGCTTGTCCACCCGGTCTGGATGGTAAAGCCCCTCCGGCCCACGCTCAAACATGGTCTCCACGGCGATCATGGTGAGGTCCTCATGCATGGGCTTCATGCTGTCAAAGTTCAGACCCGGTGCCACGTAGTAAGCCCCAGAGGTATCCATGACGACAAAGGGCGGACGTGCCTTCAGCACCTCTGCCATGATGACCAGATACCAAGCGCAACCGGAGGCCACCACGCAGGCCACCAGAAACCAGAACACCGCCGTTTTGTCCCGTGCCACCAGGGTATCGATGGCGCTGCGCCGACGCGGTGCTTTTACCAAGGTCTCCCTGACGGGTGCTTTTACCGATGGCACGACGGATTCCTTCCGCTCCCCCGCTGGGGCGGTGATGGGCTTGAGCGGGGATGAGGATGAGGAAGTCATGGGAGCGTCAGACATGGCGGTCACTGATTCGCAGAGCTGGAGATTTCCTTGATGTCATACTGGATGTCTTTGCAGACGAAGAGAAAGCGCTTCTTGTCCCGCAGGTTCTTGTTACGCTCCCATTGCATGATGGCATTAAAACTGAAGGCCTGGGTGATGGCCTGCTTATCCGTGGGGTCGATGCTCACGCGGATGAGCTGGCCGCCCGCACGGGTGGTGGCGCTTCCATCCGGATAGTGCAGGGCGCTGACGGCACCGATCTCCAGCATCTGGTGGATCTGGCGGGTGCGGAAGTCATAACTGTTGTCCTTGATGTCCCGCAGCGCCTGCTCATGTCCGGCGGGATTGAACAGGAAGCCGATGCGCTCCGCCGTGACTGGGCCTTTGGGGCCCCGGTTCAAAAAGGTCTCCAATGTCAGGCGGGTCTGAAAGTCCACCATGTCATCCAGGCCCTGAGAGGTCAGCTCCGTATCAATGTAAACATCCGCCTGCTCAATGGGCACATAAAGCATACGGCTTCGTCCTTCAATGGCCACGCCGTAAAGATACCAAGCCGTGCCCACAATGCAGCCCAGGGACACCAGGAACCAGAAAATGGCCAGCTTTTGCTTGGAAATGAATATGTCGGTGACGCCTTTCATGTGTATCCGCTTCTAAAATCCCTAGCTTCCCGCGCCTGAGACCGCCTTGCCCATGCCGCCCGCTGCCCCCCCCATGCTGCCAGCACCGGCCGCCATCATGGGAGCACCGACCGCCGCTCCGGCCCCCGTCGCCGAGAGCGCGGCCCCGCCTGCCATCATGGCCGCCCCGGATGCCGCCTGCACCCCGGCGCTGCCCACCCCCATGGCCGTGCTGCCTGCAGCGGAGATGAGGCCCATGCCAATGTTCGCTCCTGTGGTGATGGCCTTGGAGACGATCTTCGGCGCGGCAAAGAGCACGACGATGAGCCAGACAATGATGATGAGTAGGATGATGATGATGGCCCCGGCTTGAAGAATCCAGCCCACGAAGGGTATCAGGCCGATGGGACCGGTAATGAAGGTCACCAAAACACCTGCCGCACCAATGCCTGAGGTCATCATCGCTTCCGTAAACAGCATACCCAGTCCCCAGCCCAGCGGCCAGAAACAGATGCTGAGGAGTCCGATGTGGTATTTCACCCCGGTGTCCTTGGTCTGCTCAAAAACGAGCATGGCCAGGAAAATCGGCGCACAAGCACTGCCCAGGTAAATGGCGATGACCTGAATCTGAAAACCACACCAAAACAGCGCATACATGACGATGGACAGGCAAGCCATCAGGAAGAGTCCGATGATCGTCGCGAAGTATTCAAACCAGGCGAGGGGATCAAAGATGCCGAGGATGATGCTGGGGGCGCTGGTCGTATCAAACGGAGCTTCCGCGAAACTTTCGCCAAAATTGGTTAGGACGGAAAGGGGGTCCACTTCCAGTTCTGTCAAGAGGTCACTGCCTAAAGCAGATTGGGCCGCGAGCATCCATTCTGGATAAAAGGGCATGATGGCGATGATGATACCTGTGACCAGGATTTGCCTGAACATGCCGGACAGATCTCCGCCGATCATCCCTTTATAGACCTGCATGAGCAAGCCGGCAAACATGATCACAAAGGCAATGATCTGCAGCACCTCACTGCAACGCACACAGACATCCGCCAGATCTTCATAAAAGAAGAACAGGGGATTCCCACCTGACTGGATGAGGTCAACGGTGCCTGCGGCGAGCAAAGTCATGATGAAAAACAGGAGGTATGTTTAGGCGAACGCTCAAACCGGAGCGTCCCGCAGGAAAAATCAGGGCACTTCTTCCGGTGTGTCTTCGGTGCCACCGGTATCACCCGAGCTGTCGCCTTTGCGTTGCCAGAGCAGCTTCCGGGGTGCGGAGCCGAGCCCAGGGAAGGCTCCGGTCGCTGTGGCAGGGTCCGGACCCGGACGGTTAAGCATCGCCTCCTCCTGCTTGGCCTTGGTCATGACTTGCGCTTGGCCGACAAGTTCTTTCTGGGTCATTTCCGCATCCGCCTGGGCGATGAGGATGCTTTGGTTAACCTCGTCAATCTGACCCCGCAGGACAGCAATCATGCCATTGAGTTTTTGGATGGTGGCGAGGTCTTTGGCAGCTTCGAGATCCAGGAGAACCTCACTTAGTTCTTCAGTCAGCATTGTTTTTCTTGTCAGGGCTTCTTCCCTAACGCGCCTAAACTCCTTGATCTGTGCCATCACGGCGGATTCCAGGCGGTATTTTTCAGGATCACGCTCCACTTCTGTGCCGTCGTCTTTGGTGACGGTCGCGCCGATGGGTTCCATGAGTCCGAAAGCATCATCTGAAAAAACCTCCGCGCCAGTAAGACCACTCATCATCGTCCTCTGCTCAGCCTCGGTCTTTAAGCTCTTCGCGGAGCCAAGGATGTCATCTTTGATGATTCCCACGGAGGCCAGGTTCACCGTTGCCGGATCTCCCATGCGTTCCAGGCTGTTCTTTAGTTTCTCATTCTGCATCTCCGCCTCGTTGAGGAGCTGGGTCAGGGTGGCGTTCAGATCCGTGTTGGAACGGTTGATGGCTTCCTCAATGGTCGGGGCTGAGGTGATGACGCCGCTGTCTTGGGCCGTAGCAATGGCGGTCAGAGTCAGCGCGCCAACGAGAAACAGGTGTGTTTTCATAGGATGAATTTGCTGAGGTTCAGGATTTTGTGACAGGAAATCATTCCACCACTTCGATGACGACTTTCTTCGGCTCCACCAGGACTCCATCGGTCGTCACGTGCTCAGGCACGGGCACTTCATAATAACGGCGTTGAATGCTTGAGTCCTCGCTGGGTCGCTCGGCATCCCGCTTCACCCAGTAGAGTTCCTTGATGGCGTCACTACGGCCTTTGTTGTAGCCGTCCAGATAGCGCTCGCGGACTTCTTTTTTGGCGAAGCTGTCGCTGATGGCCCCGGCGGCATAACCTGCCACCGCGCCGGTGATCAGGCCGGCGTTGTCCTCGAGAAAGCCGCCGTCATTGCCGGAACTTCCGCTGCCTGAACCGCCGCCGCCACCGGATGAACCGCTGCTGTTATTGTCGTCATCGTTGTTGAGCAGGTTGTCACCAATGAGCGCCCCGATGAGACCGCCGCTGGCTGCGCCGAGGATGCCTTTGTTCATGGTGCCGTCACTGCTCGTGCAGGAGGCCATGACCACGGTGCAGAGACCGCTGAGGATGATGTGGGAGGAGCGTTTCATGCTTTGGACTTGGCTTGGCTGAGGATCATCTTGTAGGCGTCATCATTGAATTCTTTGAGCTGCTCGTTCTGGCGCTCAAAGGCTTCCCCGGACGTGGCAGAGGCGAGGATCATTTCCTTGGAGGCCTGATGCCTGCCGATGGCGATGCGGGGACGACCAGTGGCTTCGTGGTAATAAACAAAGGAGCCGTAAGGGTCGCTCTTCATTTCGGACGGGTCTGGGAAGCTGGTGACCTGCTTCTTGGTGATGGAGGGGATGCGGAAGCCCTCGCTCATGCTTTCCACGTCTCGCTGGTCGGGCTGCTTCAGCATGAACATGATGCGGGAGTTCCCCACGACGGATGAGCGGACGGGGTGGTCCTTGATACGACCGAACTGCTGGATGATGGAAAAGACCCAGCAGGAGTATTTGCGCATACGCTCGTAATACTCGCGCGTGATGCGGTCCCCGTCCGGCATGGCCAGGAAGGCGGACAGCTCCTCCAGGATGACGCGTTTGCGGGTGGACCGGGGACGGCTCATGATCTCTTTGCGCAGATCGTTCGTGATCAGGAAAGCCGCCACGGTGCGCAGTTCCTTGGCCGATTCCGGGATGTAAGACAGCTCAAAGTGGACCACCTTGCCGCTGAGATCGACATTGTTCACCCCATCCAAAATGGCTCCGTAGCGGCCGGTGCGGCTCCAGGGTTCCAGCAACATGCGCAGCAGGCCGAGGTCTTCATGCGCACGACGCTGGCGGCTCTCCAGGTTCAGCAGTTCCACGAACTGGCTGTGCGTGGGCATGTCCTCCGCCTTCATGAGGGTGTAACCCAGGCTCATAAGATCCCATTGATTGCCGGGATTGTTGAGGAAGTCTTCCAGGAAGGAGGGGTCAATGGTCTTGCGATTGAGCTCATTGGCCATGGGGTCGCCCTCCAGGAACTCGGCCCGGAAGTCCAGCCAGGCATCGGCCAGGATAGTGCCATTGGGCATGCGTTTCTTCCGCCATTCATCGGCGATGGTGACGCGTCGTGCGGCCTCCACGCGGCCTTCGGCATTGCGTCCAGCCCAGGTTTCATACTGGTCCACATAGATGCGCTCGATCTGTTTGGAGAGCAGTGCCTGGCGGATGCGGTCCTTGTCAATGTCCGGCGGCGGACCGGCCATGAGGTGGGCGATGGCCGTGGCCCCGCCCAGCTGGTCAGAGGTCAGCGGCAGGCCGCGTGTATCGAAATAGTTGAATGTGAGATTGCCATTCGGCTGCACGATGATCGGCTTGCAGCCATACAGGCGGGTGAAGAGGTTGTAGGACAGGCCCTCTTCCACGATGGCCGTGTAGTCATAATACGGCGCGGTCTGGGTCAGCAGGTCAATGGTGAAGACAGATTTTCCGGCACCGGAGGCACCGAACATGATACCGTGCTCAGGACGCATGGAACCCTCTTTCCCGACGAAGGTGGTGCAACCGACAAGGGCACCGCGCGGGCCGTCATAGATGGCCTCAGCATCCTCCAGATCCCCGGTCGGGGTGCTGGAGATGGGCAGGAGGTCGGCGAGGTTGACATCCTCCACGTAGAGCTTGAAGTCGTTGTAGTTGGCCCAGGTCCAGCCAGGCATGCAGAGCTGCCAGTAGTTGCGCACGCTCGTCGGCAATGTCGGTTCATAGGCCTGCGCACCGCCGAGCTTGAGGATGGAGTTTTTGATGGCGGAAAGCTTGCTGGCGCAGTTGTCCGCATTGCGATCCCACACACGCACCATGAGGTGCATCCGGTAGGGGACGACCTCATTGGTGGTGAGGCGGCGGATACGAGTGCGCAGCTTCATCAGGGTGGCCTCCAGGGAAGGGGTGATCTTGCCGCGCTCCAGGCGGGTGACTTTGTGTTCCGTGGCGATGCGGTCTTTTTCCACATCCCCGGCCTCAATGTTCACCACCACCTGATAGTCCAGGATGTCCAACTGGGTGAGCAGCCGCATCATGCCGATGTAAGTGAACTTGGGCAGCGTCTTCATCACGCAGATGCCCTGGTAAAAACCATCCATCTTGAAAGTGGAGGTGCCCATGCGATAAGGGGCGGCATCGCTGTTAAAGCACATTTCACAGACCGTCTTGGACGGATCGTAAATGTCATTGAGGTTCAGTGCATCGTTTTCAAAGGCGCTGGGATTGAAGTAACGGTAAAAGGCCTCAAAGTGCTCCATGTCCGTCATGGGCGCGATGCGTCCGCCCAGACCGCCGAGCTGCTGGCGCAGTGCCTCCTCCAGCTCCCCTTGTTCCCGCTTGGCCGCTTGCAACAGTTCTTCATAATAGGCGCGACCACCACCCATGGCGCGGCCCTGAATCCTCGACGTGTAATAAAACTGCAAATGCTCGCGACGCAGAAGATGGTCGCGGATCTTTTTGTCATAGCGATGGTAGCGCTCGTCCCGCTGCCGGGTGGACCAGCGGTCCTGGGGCAGCGCCTCGGTCTTTTGTTTGTATCTTTCCAGTTCCTTGCGGTAATCACTGTCCACACTCCAGGACACTTGCAACCGCGTCTCTGGCCGCACCATGCGCAGCAGCACGCGCAGGTTATCCTCCAGCGTCATGAGCCAGGAAGCATCGGTGTTTTCCGTGTCCGGCATCTCGATGTTGTAACCTTTGCCGATGGCTCCGCCGCGCTGCAGGCCGCGGTAGATGATCAGGTTCTCGTCGAGGTAGGAATTGACAAATTTGGCCATGCGTTAGATCTCTTTTTTCTTGGATTCCTGGGTTTTTTCTTTGCGCATGGGATCATCCACCCAGGGAAGCGACAGCGGCTCCACCTGCCGGGGAGAAAAGTAAGGATTTGAGGAAGCTTTGATGATGAGCCATTCCCCCAGCTCAATGTCGTAAGAGGCGGGTTTCCCCTGTTTCAAACCGAACACGTATGACATGACTACCAACATGGGAATGGAGGCCACACCGATAGCAATCAGCATGTTTGGATTGCTCCCCTCGGAAAATTTGCGGAACAAAAGCAGGCCCAGCCCGAGAGCTAACATGAAGTAGAAGGCATTTGCGCCTTCAAAGCCTGCGATTCCTTGTTGGGTTTCACGGCCCTCATTGGTTTCATGCATGCGAACGCCTTGTTGTTCCATAGGGGTAACGAAAGTAGGTAGAAAGCGGCCTCCAGCCTTTATAGGACTTTGGAGGCCGCCTGAAGACCTTGTAGCCGGCTTTGGCCGGACATGTCTTATTCTGGATCGGTAGTCATTTCCAGACCGGAGATGTCTTCCGAACCGCCTGCAGTGGAGAACATCACCTTCACGATGACGAAGGAGAGACCGCCGATGCCGGCACCGACCAGGCCGTAAAGCACGCGCTCTGTCTGACCCATCATGAACATGACTGCGGAGAACAGAAGACCGCCGAAGGCCAGAACTAGGCCGACGAGGTTCAGAATGTTAATGATGCCACCCATGGTGCCTGCCAGACCGCTGGAGTCGGAGGCTGCGGCGAGGGGCATAGAGAAACGCAGAATGTTGGCACCTGCGAGTGAGATTGCGACTGGGCTCATAGTAGTGAGATGGTAGTTGTTGTGTTATTTGGGGGTCAGCTTGCAGGCGCTGGGGCCTTCTGCTGCGAATAGTTATGCTGTCTGTTTTGTTCTGTGACAGATTTTTTTTCGGAACTTTCTGGCAGAGCTTTGATTCATACTGAAAAAGATCCTGTTGTGTCAGCCGACCAAGGCATTGCGTAGCGCGGCTAACTCCTCCTGCACAGATTCATCGGTAGGATCGGCGAGGGTGGCGGCCACAAGGTCACGCATGATTTCGCGGAAACGTTTTCTCAGCCGGGAGATGGATTGGCGCACTGCATCGTGGGAGATGCCGAGCTGTGAGGCCATCTCTGCATCATTGCCAGATCCGGCTTGAGAGGGGTCCAACCGACTGCGCAGGAGCCGGAATTGGTCGCCTTTACCGGCTGCCTCCTGCTCTCTGTCAAGTTGCTCAACCGCTGCCTCAATGATCCGCAGGGCGCAGAGACGCTGGTAGATAGACTCAGGGGTGCGATGATCCGCCGGATCGATGGTGATCTCATCCTCTGCCTGAGAGGCCTCGATGGAAACAATGTCGCGACCGCCGCCGCGTTTTTGCGCGTTATTCTGCCGTTGCCAGTGTTTGATGTGTCGGCCAAAGGCGGTCAGCAGGTAGTTGCGCATCTTTCCCAGCGAGGCATCTGCGGAGGAAAAGAGATCTTTTTCCAGCGCATAGCTGAAAAAACTTTGGGTCAGATCCTCTGCGTCGGCAGGTGTCAGACCTTGATAGCGAGCGTAGGAATAGATGGGGCGCCAATAAATCTGACACAATTCATCAAGGGCCAGATGCCCACGCGGTGCGTCTGTTTTATCTTTCAAAGCCTGCACTACACTCCATCGGGTGACAGGGAAGGCTCCGTGATGGGTTTGAGGATTCATGAATTTGATAAAAGCCGGGATTTTTTCAAGAAACCGATATTTAGCAACCTTCGCGCAGACAGACTTGCAGAAAATAAGTCACAATGGATTGATATTGCGGCAATTAGGATATGTCAGCCCATTATTTCACGGCAAAAAGCCGGGATCAAGAGTTGGGTGAACTGACTTAAATAAGTATTTCAAATCGATATTGAGCCATTCGCATGGGGGACACACCAGCCAAAAAAAAATCACCGTCCTATCTTAACGGCCTCAATCCTCTGGGGTTAATTGATGGCGTGATGGGAGGTCAGGCGACGGATTGGGAACCGCCGATGGCAGAGGATTTGGAGTTGCTATTCCCCGGTTATCATGACTTTAAATTCATTGATCGGGGTGGAATGGGGGCTGTTTATTCCGCTGTTCAAAAATCTCTGGAGAGGCGTGTCGCAATTAAGATCCTGCCGCCGGAAATGGGTCAGGATACGGCTTTTGTCGATCGTTTTCACCAGGAGGCTCGGCTTCTGGCCCGGCTGCAGCACCCGCATATCGTGGCGATTTATGATTTCGGTCGGAATGCCTCTGGGCATCTTTTTATTGTCATGGAGTATGTGGAGGGGACCTCCCTGCTGGACATTATGAAAAAGGAACGGCTGCCCCTGAGCCGCGCTTTGGAGGTGACGATGCAAGTCTGTGAGGCGCTCGAGTTTGCTCACAATCATGGGGTCATCCACCGAGACATTAAACCCACCAATATCCTGCTGGATGTCTGGGGGCGAGTGCGAGTAGCTGATTATGGTTTGGCGAAGCTTGCCGCAGGTAGCCACCAGACCACCGCCCAGACTCGCAGTGCCATGGTCATGGGCACCCCAGGCTACGCCGCACCTGAGCAGCGCCGTGGCGAGACGAATCTGGATCACCGGGCCGATATCTTCAGTCTAGGGGTGACTCTCTATGAAATGCTCACAGGACATCTGCCAGTGGGCGTTTTTGAGCCACCTTCCAGGAAGGCCCAGACCCCCCCGGCTCTGGATAAAATCGTCATCCGTTGTTTGCGCGAGCGGTCTCAAGACCGTTATCAACGTGCCCGTGATCTGCGCGCCGCCATTCTCCAGCTTGCTGAAAAGATGGAGCGCCCGCTTGTGCATAGAGCTGTAGCCAAGCGCCCTATCGTCTCCATGATGACCTCCGTCATTGTCGGTGGCGGATTTATCTACCTGCTGGATACACTGAACACGGAAGTGCTGCAAAAAAAGGTGCCCCTATCCAACTACATGGATACAGAGCATGGCCCTACAGTCGTCCGCTTGAATGACACGTTTTCTTTGATCCGGCTAAAGCTGACCTGGGAGGAGGCACGCCGTCGCATCCGTGCGACCGAAGGCCTGAGTATGGCCAGCTTTCATTCCGAGGAAGAGATAACCCAGGTGATGGAGAAGCTAAGGCAAAAAGGGGTTGATGCCCCGCTTTGGACCGGTGGTCTGGTGAATGCCCCCGATGGCCCTCCACAGTGGGATGATGGCAGTCCTTTTGATTTCCAAGCTTGGATGCCTGCCGCACCTACCCCTCCGCTGATTATCACGGAGATCCAGGCGAAAAACCGCAAGACCCTTCGAGATGCCCAGGGGAGCACACCGGACTGGATCGAAGTGTATAATCCAGGTGCCGAGGCAGTGGATCTCACGGGTTGGCGTTTGCGTCATCAGACGGGACGTTATGCGTTTGAAGGCCGCCTGGGTGGGAATGGAGTATCTGTGGCTGGTCCCCTCTTACTGAAGCCGGGTGAATATCGTCTGATTTATTGCATGGACTCCTCACAGACGGTGTCTGGAAACTTGGCCTTTGGTTTCCAACTTGAGGCTCAGACCGGTCGCATCCACTGGGCGGACCCTCGCGGTCAAATAGTGCAGGACTTGACACAGAATTGGGCGGACTTTCCGGCAGATGAGAGCCTCATTTATGACTTCACGCTAAAGAGTTGGTCCTGGTCTAAGGCACCGACCCCAGGCCAGCAGAATGCTACTGCGGAGACCCTGTTCTCATCGCCCGCAGACCCTGTTTCACAAGCTCAATCCATCCTGATGTTGCCGGATTTTGATGGTCTTTGGACTTTGGATACTCAGCGTCGGACCGCCTGGTCTTTGGCGCGGCATTCAAAAACTAACCGCTCTTGAGACCTACTTTTTAAAGAGCTTTTTGAAGAAATTCGTTTTTGGTTTTTCTTCAGTGCCTGTTGGTGTTGGATTTGCCGATGCAGGTTGCTGGGTGGATGGCACCTGTTGCGGGGCAAAGCGCGAGGAATTTGCGTTTGCAGCAGCAGGTGCGCTTCCGGTGAAATCAATGGCGGCAGGCTTGACCATCGGTGTGGCCGCAGTGTTGAGGTTGATCACCTTGGGCGTCAATGCCTTGCCATCTTTCCCATATTCATGCACCACCTGCTGAAAAACTTCACCCTGGAGGTTGGTGAGACGGTCTTCTTTCCGACGACCAAACTCATCATAAATGGACTGACAACGTGCGATCAAATTGCCCCTTCCATCATAGACATTGCCTTGCAGAGGCTCTCCCTTTTCGTTGAGAAGGAAAACCTTTTTGACCGTCAATTGTCCGGCGCTATTATAAGTCATCTCCGTCATTTCACGGGTGTTTGGGTCGCGCACGGATTCGGTGCGTGAGTCGTCAGGATGGTAGATGGTCCGCCCGACCACGGCCTGAAGCTGTGAATTGGTTTGGGCCAAAGTCACTGTGCAGAGGGAACAAATGCCAAAAATGACGGCGTATTTTTTCATGGTTTCACACAAACTCCAGGCCAAACTAACGCCGCATCCGATTTTCGACAATCCTCATTTATTTTCCATGAATCTCTCCGCTGATCCTGCCGCCGCCGAATGGGCTCTTTTTTTGGAAACCGTTGCCGCTGAGTTCGGATGTGTGACGGGGACTTTGCATCGGTTTGACCCTGCGGATCAGCATCTCAAACTCGTAGCTCAACTGGGAATTCCCACCCAGCTCATGCCGGTGATTCAGTCCATCCCTATTGGAAAAGGCATCGCCGGAGTCGCCGCAGAAACCCGTGCCCCGGTGGAGCTTTGCAACCTTCAAACGGATACCAGCGGTGTGGCCAAGCCGGGTGCCAAGCAGACCCAAGTCCAGGGTAGCCTCGCGGTGCCGGTGCTGGATCAGGATCGCCTCTGCGGCACCTTGGGAATTGGCAAGCGAGAGGCTTATGATTTCACGGAGGAGGAAAAGCAGCGTCTTTTAAGTTTGGCCTCAGGAGTGGCGGCACGGTTGTTACCTGCCTCCTGAATGTCTTTCGGTCGGCTCAGGTGAAGGTGATTTTACCATACGAATGATTTGCTGACCTTTTAGGCTGGTTTATAATTCCTGGAATGAAGGGAACCTTTCAGGCTGCTGATCCCAAACCTATCGAGGTCAATCGTGTTCGCCGGGCGCGTCAGCATCCGCGTCCAGGACGGCTGCTTTCTGTGTCGCTCTTGCTGGCCATTTCTTGGTTGGGTGTCGCCTTGTTTTTTTCGGGCGGATTCATGCTTTGGCGCTTCGGGGATTCCGTGCATGGCTGGCTGGCACTCGGCGGGCTGCTTCTTTTTGCGTTTGGGCGGGGGACGGGGTTTGTCCTGGGGCAGCACGTGAACTGCCCGCTTTGTCATGGCCCTGTTTTGCATGAAAAGCGCTGTCACAAGCACGCGGAGGCGTTTCGCATTGCCCCGCTTTCTTACCGTAGTTCGGCAGTCGTTTCTCTGCTTGGCACAGGCACATTTCGCTGCATGTATTGTGGCACACCCTATCGGCTGAAGAAATAAAGGCCGAAAAAGACCCTGAAAACACCGAGGAATCGGTTTTTGCAAAACATGGTGTGGCATGTATGCTCGCCATTCGTAAATACATCTGTCCCCCTAACCCAAGCTCATGTCAGACGAATCTACACCCAAAAACGAAGGCCCCAACCGGCGGAATCAAGAGCCGCAGTTCAATTGGAGAGGCTTTCTCTTGCTCGCCATGGCTATTTTGTTGATGGGGTCGGCCTATGCCGTCAGTCAGCAGGCCACAAGCTCCCAGAAGATATCATATAAAGAATTTAAGGAACTGGTTGAGAGTGACAAAATCGACAAAACCAAGGACCTGGAACTGATCCAGCGGGATACGACCACGGCCGAGTATATCGAAGGTTACGCCTTTCGCTCCGTTTCAAGTCCTGACGCGACCACCAAGCCTGTTCTGGTGCCCTCCACCACGGAAGAAAAAGCCGTCATCGGCTCGGTCAAATTCAGCGTGCCGGTGAGCATCCAGTATCAAAAAGAAGAGCTACAAACTCTGCTGTCCTCCAAGGGGCTGATTCTGATTCCTCGTTATGACAGTGACCAGTGGGGCACCCTGCTGATCTCCATGCTGCCCATTTTGGTGCTGCTGTTCCTGCTCTATTTCCTCGTCCGCCAGCAGATCAAGTCCGCCGGACGTGGCGCACTGAGCTTTGGCAAAAGCAAGGCCAAGATGCTGTCCCAGGACCGCAACAAGGTCACCTTCAAGGACGTGGCCGGCGTGGAAGAGGCCAAGGAAGAAGTCTCTGAACTGGTCGAGTTCCTCAAGGACCCGAAGCGCTTCCAGCGTCTTGGCGGCAAGATCCCCAAAGGCGTCCTCATGGTCGGCTCCCCTGGGACCGGCAAGACCCTCCTCGCCAAGGCGATTGCGGGTGAGGCCGACGTGCCCTTCTTCAGCATCAGCGGCTCCGACTTCGTGGAAATGTTCGTCGGTGTCGGTGCCAGCCGTGTGCGTGACATGTTCGAGCAGGGCAAAAAGAACGCGCCTTGCCTCATCTTCATTGATGAAATCGACGCCGTTGGTCGTCATCGCGGGCACGGCATGGGCGGTGGTCACGACGAACGTGAACAGACGCTGAACGCACTTCTCGTGGAGATGGACGGCTTTGACACCCAGGAGGGCATCATCATCATCGCCGCGACGAACCGTCCTGACGTGCTGGACCCTGCGTTGCTGCGTCCCGGCCGCTTTGACCGTCAGGTCACCGTCAGCCTGCCCGATGTCAAAGGCCGTGAGGAAATCCTCAACGTTCACGCCAAAAAAGTGAAGCTGAGCGAAACGGCCGACCTCACCAAAGTGGCCCGTGGCACGCCCGGCTTCTCCGGCGCTGAACTGGCCAACGTGATCAACGAAGCCGCCCTCCTGGCCGCCCGCAAGAACCTCAAGTCCATCGGCACGCCCGAGCTGGAAGAAGCTCGCGACAAAGTCCGCTGGGGCCGCGAACGCCGCAGCCTGGCCCTCAGCGAGAAGGAAAAGGAAAACACCGCCTATCATGAAGCCGGTCATGCCATCCTGATCGAGGTGCTGGAGCATACCGACCCCCTGCACAAGGTCACCATCATCCCCCGTGGTCCCTCCCTGGGCTCCACCATGTGGTTGCCTGAAGAGGACAAGTTCACCCATCGCAAAAGCGAACTCCTGGACGATCTCGTTGTCGCCATGGGCGGCCGTGTGGCGGAAGAGATTCAGTTTGGCGACGTGACCAACGGAGCCATGGGCGACATCCGCCAGGCCACCGCCATCGCCCGCAACATGGTCTGCGCCTGGGGTATGAGCGACAAGATGGGCATGGTGGAATACGGCGAAGGCGAGCAGGCCATTTTCCTGGCCCGTGACCTGGCCCGCAACCGCAACTACAGCGGCGCGACAGCTCAGAAGATCGACGAAGAAGTCAAGCACTTCATCGACAGCGCCTACGCCAAGGCCAAGGAGATCCTCCTGCACCACAAGGACAAGCTGGACGCCATCTCCCACGCCCTGCTGGAATACGAAACCCTCGACGGCAGCCAGATCAAGGAGATCATGCAGCACGGCTACATGATCAACCCTCCCAAGGACAAGCCTAAACCCCCGATGCCCCCTCCGATCCCGAAAGCCGCCGAGATCCGTCCCGTGGCCCAGGAAGACGAAGACATCGGCGGCCTCCCCGGCGGTCTTGCAGGCGTCCCCGCCTGAGCGGATGTGAAGTGACTTCTGAAGCGGTGTCGAACGTAAGTTCGCCACCGCTTTTTGTTTGGGGATGCTCGTCAGACCGTCTTCACCGTCAGCCGGAAAGCGGCCCCGCGCCTCTCCGGCACCTGATGCACCAGATCCCCGCCCAGCTCACGTGCCAGTCTCCGGCTCAGGGCCAGTCCGAGGCCCACTCCTGGCGCACTGTGGGCGGCCTCCGTGGCGGATTTGCTGAAGGGCTGGAACAAGCGTTTCTTCTGCGCCGTGGGTAGGCCAGGACCATGATCCCTCAGGGTGAAGCTGACCTCTCCAACCGCTGTTTTGACCGTCAGCACCAACAGGCGTAGATCACAATCTGGGGCCGCGTATTTGCAGGCGTTGTCGGTGAGGTTAAAGAGGATCTGCTCCACCGCCATGGCATCCACTCGGACCTGGCTGGAAAGGGCTGTGGTATCGGCGATGAGTTCCAGCTCCAAGTCCACTTGATCCGTGCGCTGACGCAACCGTGGCACGATGCGGTCTAACAAACTTTCCACCGTCACGGTTTCCATCCGGCCTGCCGTGCGCCCACGTTCGATGCGGGAGTAGGCCAGCACGTTTTCTACCAGGTGCATGAGGCGTGTGGATTCATCACACAGGGTTTGCAGATAGCTGCGGCGCTGAGTAGCATCCGGCACCATGTCATCCGCCAGCATCTCCGAATACAAACGGAAGGTGGTCAGCGGCGTGCGCAGTTCATGCGTCACCGCCGAGACAAAGGCCCCGCGCCGTTCACTGAGCAACACCGCCCGATGCAGCACAAAAGCGATGGCGAGGGCGGCGGCGATGAGGCAGGCCCACGCGATGACCAGGGCGGGCTTTAATGTGGAGTCGAGGTTCATCTGAGTGACCGGCACGCTGCCTGCGATGAGCTTCACTGGCAGCGTGACTAGTGCCAAGGCATCCGTGCGTGCGGCATCGGGGTTGATGGACTGAAGGGTGGCCTCAGGGATGAGATCCCGCACCGTGTCCAGAAGCCGGGAGCGAAGCTGCGTCCAGTCCAGCCAGACACCCTGGAGACGGTTCTGTCCCTCCAGAGTGGCCGTGCGGATGAGGATCAACTCCTCCTCCAACCAAACTGGTTGGAGGTCGCCCGCAAGAGCCGGGAGGGATTGCCGCTGGGCGGGGATATTCTTGGCAGCGTCGGACTCCGCCCTCTCGCCACGATAACGGCTGGTGACCCTGTCCAGGGATGAATCTGCCAGTTGAGGTTCGGGAGCAGGGGCTGCGGCAGGTGCGGCTTTGCCTTCGGGCATCGGAGCGATTTTCTTCAACTGCGGTTTGGAAAGCTCCTTCTTTTCCTGGGAGATGTTGCTGCCCACAATCATGGAGCGCTGGCTTTGTTCCACGGTGTTGGCCAGGATCTGGGCATCGGCGGGCGCGTCCTTTTCCATAGCAGTTTTGGCCTTCTCCAACTCCCTCTCGGCAGTGGCGGGAGGCTTGGTTTCAATCAAGGGCGTGTCCCCGATGGCGGGTGCCTTTCGGATCTCCGGGTGCCGATTTAAGAGGGCATCGAGAGCGGTAAGATTTTGGGAAGCCGTGCTGGCCTGGGGGCTGAGCACATACCAGTTCGTGGCGAGTTCCCGCTGGCTGCCAGCGGGCGCCTGTGGGCTGGTGAGAGGAGCCTTTCCTGGAGGCAGCTCAAAGTGCAGCTTCACCAGATCCGGCAGGCTGCCAAACAGGGGCGATGGCATCAGCGCCTGGCCTTTGGGGATGCTCTGAGTGCTGTTGGCAAACAGGTCATCCGGCGCGTAAAAGGCCTGGTAGTGGTAAGCCGGACGCGAGTTTTCCCGGATCAAAATCGCACTGGCCAGCGAGTCCATGCGCCACAGCGCCAGCCGCACCTTTTCCTGCACCTGCGCATCCTCCGCCGTGCGCTGCCGCTGGGTCTCCAGGTCCAAAGTGCGCACGCTGATCCACACCATCGCCCCGGTGAAGACCAGGAGGCAGAGGGTGAAGAGGAACCAGCGGAGGAAGGGGCGCATGAGGGAATGACGAATGACGAATGACGAATGACGAATGACGAATGACGAATGACGAATGATTTTTAGTGCGGGATGTCTGCCTAACAACTAAAGGCCTATAATATTCGACATGAATTCTGATTTGAGTTTGGCCCTGGATCAAAGCTTCTGAACTTCGTCATTCGGGTTTCGTCATTCGTCATTTTTCAGCATGTAACCCTTCCCTCGCACCGTGAGCAGAAACCTCGGCTCGCCGCCATTGTCCCGCAGCTTGGCGCGGAGATTGGCGATGTGCATGTCAATGGTGCGGGTCTCGGTGTGGCGGGGTTCGATGCGCCAGACGCGGCGCAGCAGCTCCTCCCGTGAGATCGCCCGGCCACGATGAGCGGCCAGGTATTCGATCAGGCCGCACTCGCGGTCGGAGAGTTCATCGCGGCTGCCATCGTGGTAGCGCAGTTCCATGCGTTCGATGTCCGCGACGCCGTCGGGGAAGGGGACCTGCTGCACGGTCTTGGGCCGTTCCGGGGAGCGACGCAGCACCGCCTCCACACGGGCCAGCAGCTCGCGCACGCTGAAGGGTTTCACCACGTAGTCGTCCGCGCCTAACTTCAAGCCTTTCACGCGGTCCGCTTCCTCGCCACGGGCGGAGAGGATGATGACCGGGGTGCCGGGCCGGTGCTCCCGCAGCGCACGCAGGATCTCGAAGCCATTGTGATTGGGCAGCACCAGGTCCAGCAGCATGAGGTCAAAGGTGGCCTTCTGCGCCTGCTCCATCCCGGCGATGCCCTCCGCCGCCTCCAGCACTTCGTAGCTGGAGAAACGCAGGGCATCACACACTCCACGCCGGATGGCGCTGTCGTCTTCGATGACAAGGATGGTGGGCATGGCGGCAGTGGTTGGTAGTGGTAATGCGGGGGCGTATTTATCCTATTAGACTTATTGGACCCTTAGGTCTCATTCACTCAGTTAACATCGCTTGGCGATAGTCTGCCAACAACAGCAAAGCATCGCCAACGACTGCCAACCATGGCAAACTTCACTTAAACGTGATGGCCTTCTTCTCCGCCTGCTCGCGCACGGCTTTGACGATGGCCTTGTCCAGGGTGTCGTCCGCACCGCTTTCCTTGGTTTTTTCCGCCACATACTTCTGGCGGTCTTCATTGAGCTTCTTGATCTGACCCTGGATTTGTTCACGCTCGGCAGCTTTTTTATCCAGGTAGGCCTGGCGTTCTTCGGGCTTTAGGGCCTTCAGTTCGGTTGGCAGATCGGCCTCAGGGATCTTCTCCAGTTTCACGCCATCCTTTTTGTTAGCGTCCACCAGGTCCCAGCCGCTGTTTTTGTAATTGGCACTGGTCTTGGTCAGCGCGCGCTGCACGGCGGCCCCTGCTTTTTCATAGGCGTTGGCGTTGCTGTCCTGGGCCATCTGGTTCGCGGCCCCACGGCTGCCGTCCTTGCCATAGAGGATGTAGGTCTTGTTCAGTTCGATGCTCAGCTTCGTGATCTCCTTGTCCTGCGGGGCCTCAATGTGGACGATGGCCTTGTCCTGATCAATGGTCAGGAAGCGGCCCTCGGCCAGGGCTGCCCCGGTTCTCCAGCCGCCGCTTTCGCCCGCACCTTGATCGCCGCAGTGGATCGTGTTTACCACGACGCCTTTCTGGATCGCGGCTTTGCAGGCATCCTGGGAGTTCACCGGCCCCTGGGTGAAGGGCTCGTTGCCCGCGATGAAGACGGCCTTGTAAACCTTGCCGTCCTTGTCCCAGGCCAGCTTGTCCAGGGCATCGCGGATTACCGCACCGCAGTATTCATCGCCGCCGTTGGTGGTCAGCTTGAAAAGCTGCTCGGACACCTTGTCCAGATCGCGGGTGAAGGGCAGCACTTGGCGGATGTAGTTGGTGCCCACGCTCAGATTGTTGTTCCCGTATTCATAGAGGGCGACCTGGACCACAGGAGTTTTGTCGCCCTGCTTAGCGTCGTTGAATTCATTGACGATCTTCCAGAGCTGGCTCTTCGCCTGCTCGATGAGGCCGTCCATGCTGTTGCTGGTGTCCAGCAGGATGGCAATCTGCACCAGCGCTTCGTTGTCACGGATGGCGGTGTCTTTGCTGTCTTTGACCAGTTCTGCCGCTGTGCCGATGAGGGCTGCGCTGGCGATGAGACCGATGATGGTATGCCGGAGGGTGTGTGTGTGTGCTTTCATGGCAGCCCCAGTCTGCAAGCACCCGCGGACGGCGTCTGTAAAGCGAGTGTAAAACAGCGAGGCGTTAAGCTGACAGACCTTTGAGGAATGATCGAAGCTCATCAAAAGCAGTATGATCCCACTGAAAGCGGTCTTCCTTCACCGCTTTCTCTATCTTGTAGTCTTTGTCTTTGAAATCAGTCTGACTCACCACCCATGCATGAAACTTGGCTTTCGGATGAAAGTCGTTCACGTTCATGTTTTGTATCAGGCATTCGAAATACTGAGTCAGACACGCATAAGCGGGATGATCTGAAACAGACTCCAGACAAAGTGTTTCGAGCATTCCGCTCCTTCCAGGCCCAGGCAAAATCCAGGCGGTGAGGTTGATCGCAGGGTCCTGCTCGTAATCAGGATCGTGAACCTCAATCATTTCTCCAGGCGTGGCAGGCTGAAGATCGAAGCTGGTTTTCAACGTTCCACAAAGGCTCTTCCAGGCATCGTCATAGCAATCATCAGCATCTCGGGTGACGGCCAGCGTCTTGAACTCTTTTCGCGTGAACTCTGGCCGTGCCTTGAAAGCTTTTAAAAAAGCAGGGAGATTGTCTTTGCCTCCATAGTCTTCGAACTCCAGATCGGCCAAGCCTGCCAGCGAAGCAATCTTCTCAAAGACCAATCGGTCCTCCTTGCCTTCACAGAGCACCAAGGCCCGCTTGCTCATCGCATCTCCCAGCCATTGGCGATGGCCGCCTCCATTTCATCCCGCCCGAATTCCGTTGCCTTGATGCCCCAGTCCATACGGTCCAGGCGAATAATGTTTAGATCATAACTACTTCCAGCGTCTGCACGAGCGCAAGCAGCTTGATGCGCTGCTTTTAGGCATTCGAAGCTATGGGTCGTAGCGAAAAGCTGCGCCTGTTGATCATCGATTAAATCCAGCAGGACATTCCAGAAAGGAAGGAGGTTGCCGAAATAGATGCCGTTCTCGATTTCATCAGCCAGCAACACACCCGCCTTCTCAAGCATCACTTCGCAATAGATGTGAAGGACACGGGTGAAGGCCTGGCCTAACTGCGTGGATGGAATGAATTCAGGCAGACCCGCCAGCTCGGCGTAAACAACAGCATCACTGTTTTGGCGCAGCTTTCGGTAGCGGAGCTTCTTCAGTCGCGACTCCACTTTGCGCATGTAGCTCTCTGCGGCTTCTTCTCCATTGGATTGATTCACAACTTGGTTGAATCTATGAGCATCTTCAACGGGATTAGAAGGACGAACTGAGAGTTTGCTGACTCTTACATCTGAAAGAGCACTGACAGTTGTGAGGTCAAAAAAACCAATGGCATCGGTTTTCAACTCAGCCAAATAACCCGTGCCGTTCGAATTGCGGCGCTGAATATATCCTTCACCAACATGGGGAGAACGAGATTCAAAGAAAACTTCTAATTTTTCTTTCTCACTTATGTTGCCGCTCAGTAAGATGCGATTTTTGGTGTCGTGATCTTTGAAAAGCCATAACCAGAAACGCTCAAATGAATCAGGTGTATGACCTTGGCCTCCTTTTCCTTCCTGCTCAGTTGCGCGAAAAGATGAAGCGAACTCTTGAAGCTGTTTGCCATCCCCCAATAGCAAATACAATGCCTCCAGAATGGAGGTCTTCCCCGTGTTGTTATCACCCACGATCAAATTCACGCGGTTGAGCCGCTTGAGTTCAAGCTGCTCAAGACCGCGAAAATTGGTCAGTTGAAGGGATTTAAGCACGGGAATGACCGAACTCTAGCACAGGACATCAAGCATTCGCCCGCAAAATCTGCGCGAGCACATATGGCAGGATGCCGCCGGCGCGGTAGTAGTCGATCTCGACAGGGGTGTCGATGCGGACCAGGAGGGGGATGTCGAAGGTGGTGCCATCGGCCTGCTTCACGCGGAGGGTGGCTTCGCTCTGGGGTTTGGTCTCGTTGGAGATGCCCAGGATGCTGAAGGTGGCACCGGCGAGGTCCTTCACCTTGTCGTAGTCGGCCTTGTCCTTGAAGTTGCAAGGCAGGACGCCCATTCCCACGAGGTTGCTGCGGTGGATGCGCTCGAAGGACTTGGTGATGACGGCTTTGACGCCGAGCAGACGGGTGCCTTTGGCGGCCCAGTCGCGGCTGGAGCCCATGCCGTAGTCTTCACCACCGATGATGATGCTCGGGGTGCCTTCGGCCATGTAGGCGGTGGCGGCATCGTAGATGCTCATCTCAGTGCCTGCCGGTTGCAGGAGGGTGTCGCCACCTTCCTTGCCGCCGAGCATGAGGTTCTTGATGCGCACGTTGGCAAAGGTTCCACGGGTCATGACGCGGTCATTGCCACGGCGGCTGCCGTAGCTGTTGAAGTCACTTTGAGCGACGCCGTTTTCACCGAGGAAGCGACCGGCAGGGCTGGTCTTCTTGATGGCACCGGCAGGGCTGATGTGGTCGGTCGTGACGCTGTCGCCAAAGATGCCGAGCGGGCGGGCATCGACGATCTCCACGATGTCGCGGGGGTCCATGCTGAAGTCTTCGAAGAACGGCGGATGCTGGATGTAGGTGCTCTTCTCGTTCCAGTCATAAACGAGACCGGTGGAGCCGGGGATCTCGTTCCATTTCGGGTTCTGGCTGGCGAAGTCGGTGTAGAGCGCGCGGAAGACGTCGGGGGAAAGAGCGGCCTTGAGGGCGTCCTGGATCTCCTGGAGGGACGGCCAGAGGTCCTTGAGGTAAATGCCGGTGCCGGGGACGATTTCATCCTGGCTGAGATCGATGTCCACAGTGCCTGCGATGGCGTAGGCCACGACGAGCGGCGGGCTCATGAGGAAGTTGGCCTTGATGCTCTGATGCACGCGGGCCTCGAAGTTGCGGTTACCGGACAGCACGCTGGCGGCCACGATGTCTTCAGCCTTCACCACGTCTTCAATTCCGGCGTCGAGAGGGCCGGAGTTGCCGATGCAGGTCGTGCAGCCATAACCGACGGTTTGGAAACCGAGCTTGTCGAGTTCGACCTGGAGGCCGGTCTTGTTCAGGTAATCCGTCACCACGCGGCTGCCTGGGCCCAGGCTGGTTTTCACCGCTGGCTTGACGGTCAGGCCCTTTTCATTGGCCTTCTTCGCCAGGAGACCGGCGGCCAGCATGACGCTCGGGTTGCTGGTGTTCGTGCAACTCGTGATGGCGGCGATGAGGACGCTGCCGTGGGTGATCACGTCTTTTTCACCGGCCTTGCTGTCCACCGTCACTTCATAAAGAGGATAGGTCGGCTGGTCGTTGTTCTCTTCCGTGACCACACCTTCCTGGGCACCAAACGCACGGCTGACGCCGGTGCCATCCGGGATGGAGTCCAGGGTTTCAGGTAGTTCGGGCAGGCTAGCGCGCCCGAGGTCTGGCAGCTTGCCGTAACCACCGGGTGTTGGCTTGATGAGGATCTCGTTCCAGGAGGACTTGAGGTCCGCCACGGTGATGCGGTCCTGCGGGCGCTTCGGTCCGGCCACGGAGGGCTGAATGTCGCCGAGGTCCAGGGACAGCTCGCTGGTGAATTCCACCTCGCCTTTTTTCGGGATGCCGAACATGCCCTGGGCGGTGTAGTAGTTCTTGAAGGTGGTGCAAAGTTCCTCCGTGCGGCCGGTGCCGCGCAGGTAGTTGACGCACTCTTCATCGATGGGGAAGAAGCCCATCGTGGCACCGTATTCGGGGGCCATGTTGGCGATGGTGGCGCGGTCGGGCAGCGGCAGGATTTCCGCGCCGGGGCCGTAGAATTCGACGAATTTGCCCACCACGCCGTGCTTGCGCAGCATCTGGGTGCAATGCAGGGCCAAGTCGGTCGCGGTCACGCCTTCCTTCAGCGTGCCGGTGAGGTAAACGCCGACGACTTCAGGCACCAGGAAAGTGACCGGCTGGCCGAGCATCCCCGCCTCGGCCTCGATGCCGCCCACGCCCCAGGCGACGACGCCCAGGCCGTTGATCATGGTCGTGTGGCTGTCTGTGCCGACGAGGGTGTCGGGATAAAACACGCCGTCTTTTTCCAGCACGCCCTTGGCTAGGTATTCCAGGTTCACCTGATGCACGATGCCGATGCCGGGAGGCACGACCTTGAAGGTATCGAAGGCCTGCTCACCCCACTTGAGGAACTCATAACGCTCGCGGTTGCGCTCGAACTCCAGCTCCAGGTTCTGGTTCAGCGCGGCCTGGGTGCCGGCGAAGTCCACCTGCACGCTGTGGTCCACCACCAGGTCCACCGGCACCAGCGGCTCGATCATCTTCGTGTTCTTGCCCATCTTCGCCACGGCACTGCGCATGGCGGCGAGGTCCACGAGAAGAGGCACGCCCGTGAAGTCCTGGAGGACGATGCGGGCGACGGTGAACGGGATCTCATAGTCACCGGGGTTCTTCGCATTCCAGTTCGCCAGGTTCTTCACATCCTGTTCAAAGACCTTCTTGCCGTCCAGATTGCGCAGCAGGGACTCCAGCACGATGCGGATGGAAACCGGCAGCTTCGACACCGGTCCGACCCCTTGTTTTTCGAGCTCGAGCAGAGAGTAAAACTTGCCTTGGGTTCCGGTGCCGGTGGTGAAAGTGCTGAGGGTATTCATCGGGTGTTGGTCAGGGATAGCGAGAGTAGCACGATTGGCACCAAAATTTTGCAGGTTTGCTCAAGAAGCCATGCAGCCGGGCTGTCATCCTGCGGTGGCAAAAGTTGCCGCCAGGGTTATTTGTCTGGAATCCTGGACCGCCATGACAGACACGACTCTACCCATCAAACCCGACCGCTGCTACACCTGGGAGCAGTGGCAGGCTGGACGTGCCGAGAGGCGTCGGCTGGGGAATCTGGTGGCCCCGGCGATCATCCGGCGCAAAGAAGGCCCCGATGACAAACGCCTGCGCGCCACCTATGACGGCGAGCGCGGCCCGCCTTTCAACAAGCCCTTTGATCCGCCGGACCTGGATAGCCCGGTGAAATAAACAGCCTTCGCAGTCGCGGCAGCGTCCTGGAGTGCGGCGGCAGAGAGGCAAGGAGCAACCTTGCCTCGGCGACACCGCTCTCGTCGGAGCGGGGGAGTCTGCGAACTGGGGTGGCGCGCCTTGAGTCCCTAATCCGCTCGGCCTCGCTCGTAGGAGGCGGGTCTTTCCTCCGCACAGAGCGGTGTGGCGCTGGAGCGCTTCCCACCGCACTCCAGGACGCTCCGCGACTGCGGTGTCCTTCACCAGTCTGGCGCAGGCTCGTATTCATCGGCGATCTTCTCCGTCTTGAAACGGTAGATGCTTTGGATCAGGGCGCGGCCCGTGTTTTCCTCAAACCACGCGGCGGAGCACCAGGGATAATCCGAGGCCACGGGCACCAGGCCATGCTTCAGGGCATTGCGATGCGTGTAGTTCAGCCGTGCAAAGTAGGAGGTCTGCTCCGTGAGCTGGGTTTCACGGTAGTTGTGCCAGACTTTGCGGGTGGATTGATCGTCGAGTTGATTCACCCACTTGGCGGTCTTTTCATGGAGTGCCCCCAGCATCTCCGGCAGGCTCTCCGCCGTTCGGGGAGACTCAGCGACGAAGTGATAGTGATTGGAAAAAACGGCCCAGGCTTCGAGTCGCCAGCCATGGTGCTGACACTGCTTCAAAAGCCCCCGCTGCAACACCTCCAGCCGTTGGGCTCCGCGAAAATGATGCGCCTTCAGATAGGTCCCCGCTGTCACGAAGTAGAGCCCCTTTTCCGTGAGCCGATGTTGCGGTGCATGAGGCCAAGGGAGAGCGTCCTGGTTCATGGGTTGAAAACTAGGAATCACAAATGAATCCGCAAGTGGAAGTCGCCCCGAAGTCGCAATACGTCCAGAAGCCGCAGAGCGTCCTGGAGTGCGTGTGGCATCCCGCGTGCGGGACGGGGGCCACCCTGCTTCGGCGACACCGCTCTCGTCGGAGGGGAAGATCTGCGAACTGCGGCCACCTGCCTTGAGTCCCTCATCCGCTCGAGGTCGCTTGCAAGGAGGCACATCCCTCGCCCGCACAGAGCGGTGTGGCGCTTGAGCGCTTCCCACCGCACTCCAGGACGCTCCGCGACTGTGGTGATGCCATCAGCGCCTCCTTGTGTGACGCCAGGATGGACTCACCTCTTGGAAGTCGCGACCACCAAGCGTTGAAAAACTTTCGGCGTGGTCATGACGGCTTTTTTGGGTTTCGGGGCGGGTTTGGGGTCCAGGTTGGCGGCGAGTTCTGCCTCGGTCACGGTGGAGGCCACGCCGTCGGCAGGGACTTCGACCTTGGTCACCCAGAGCAGGGCGTTCAGGATCGTCTTGCGGAAGTCGCCGTTGCCCCAGTTCTTGTGGAAGTGACCGCCGGTGAAACCGAACCCGCGTCCGCCATCGGGCCGCTCCACGGACCACATCATGGACTCCTGCTCGCCCTTTTGCGCCTGGATGTGCGGATAGGGGCCTTTGGGGTAAACGTAAGGGCCGTCGCGGGTGGCATCGGAGGGAGCGGCGATGAGGATGGGGACGAACTTCGTGCTGCCATCGGTGGCGGCGGCGATGCCATCGCCAAAGGCCGGGCGGAAGCGCATGTTGAAATACCATTCGTCCTCGATCTGAAAAGGCTTCACGCCACGCGTGATCGGATGTTCCGGGAAGCTCTTGAAGCTCGGCTCCCACAGGGGATTGCAGGAAAAGGAGTTCTCATAGTGTCCACCCACCCATTCCAGGAATTCCTTGCCACCCAGTTCCGGCACCACTTCCACGCCATAGTGCATGACGCCGAAACCCACGCCTTTGGCCATAAGTGTGCGCAGGGTTTCCAGATGCTTCTCCTGCACGGCGGGGTGGCCTTTGCCGCCATCGGCATAGATCACCACGGCATCCGCATCGGCAAAGGTGGCCTCGTCTTTGACCCAGCCCATGTCATGACGGTCCACGACGAGGCCCGGCACCTGCTGGAGGCACTTTTCGATCAAAAGCGACCCGGCGCGGAACTCATGCATGCCTGGCGGGTGGGAAGGTTTGCCCGCGATGAAAACGAGCTTTTGTTTACCCTCCGGCGTGACGGCGGAGGCAAGGGTGGTGAGGGACAGTAGAACGAAGAGGGAAAGACCGCGCATGATGCCTTCAGCATGAAGGAGCCGAAGGGGAGTGCGCAAGTCTTCTTTCGTGCCGACAGGCACGTCAGATCAGTTTGTCTTCAGCACCTCGATGAACGCTTCCTGCGGGATGTTCACGCGGCCGATGGACTTCATGCGTTTCTTGCCTTCCTTCTGCTTTTCCAGCAGCTTGCGCTTACGGGAAATATCACCGCCATAGCACTTGGCGGTCACGTCTTTTCTCAAGGCGCTGATGGATTCACGGGCGATGACCTTGCCCCCGATGGCAGCCTGGATGGCGACCACGAAGAGCTGCTGCGGGATAACTTCCTTGAGCTTCGCGGCGAGCTGGCGGCCACGGGCTTCAGCCTTGCCGCGATGCACGATGCAGGAGAAGGCGTCCACGGGCTCACCGGCGATCAGCATGTCCATTTTCACCAGGTCGTCGGCCTTATACCCGGCATGCTCATAGTCCATGCTGCCGTAGCCGCGGGTCAGGGACTTCAGCTTGTCATTGAAGTCCACCAGGATCTCATTCAGCGGGATGACGGTGTGCAGCAGCACGCGGCGGTCGTCCAGGGTTTCGGTGTTGTTCACCTGGCCGCGCTTGTCCATGACGAGCTGCATGATGTCGCCGATGTATTCGTTCGGGATCATCACGAAAACCTTCACGATCGGCTCGCGGATTTCGTCGATCTCATTGGCCGGTGGGAGGAAGCTGGGATTGTCCACCAGGATCTCCGTGCCGTCGGTCTTGCGCAGTTCGTAAATGACGGATGGATACGTGGAGATGACGTCCATGTTGAACTCCCGGCGCAGACGCTCCTGGACGATCTCCATGTGCAGGAGGCCGAGGAAGCCGCAGCGGAAGCCGAAGCCGAGCGCGGCGGAGCTTTCCGCCATGAAGGTGAAGGCGGCGTCATTGATCTGGAGCTTGCCCACGGCCAGTTTCAGCGCCTCAAAGTCGTCCGTGCTGATTGGGTAGATGCCGCTGAAGACGAGGGGGTGGATTTCCTTGAAACCAGGGAGGGGCTCAGGCGCGGGCTTGCGGGACTCCGTGAGGGTGTCGCCGATCTTCACATCCGCCGTGGTTTTCACGTTGGCGATGATGTAACCGACATCGCCAGCCTCCAGCTTGTCACAGGCCACCATCTTCGGGCGGAAGGTGCCGACTTCTTTGATTTCCGAATCGTTGCCGGAGGCCATGAGGCGCACCTTCTGACCGCGCACAATGCTGCCGGACATGACGCGGATGTAGCTGATGACGCCGCGATAGGGGTCGAAAATGGAGTCGAAAACGGAGGCGCGCAGGTAGCCATCACCGGGTTCCTTCGGTGCCGGAATGAAGGCGACGATGGCCTCCAAAATGTCCGTGATGCCGATGCCCATCTTCGCGCTGGCGGAGACGGCTTCATCGGCGGGGAGCTGCAGGATTTCCTCGAGCTGCTTCTTCACCTTGTCAACGTCGGCATTGGGCAGGTCGATCTTGTTGATCACCGGAATGACGTGCAGGTTTTGCTGAAGCGCGAGGTTCAGGTTCGCCACGGTCTGGGCCTCCACGCCTTGGGATGCATCCACCAGCAGGAGAGCGCCTTCACAGGCGGCCAGGGAACGGCTGACCTCATAGCTGAAGTCCACGTGCCCGGGGGTGTCCAGGAGGTTGAGTTTGTAAACCAGGCCGTCCTTGGCCTTGTAGTTCATGCACACGGGGTGCGCCTTGATCGTGATGCCGCGCTCCCGCTCCAGATCCATGCTGTCCAGGAGCTGATCCTGCTGCTGTCGCTGCGTGATGGTCTGTGTGGCCTCCAGAAGCCGGTCTGACAACGTGGTCTTCCCGTGGTCAATGTGTGCGATGATGGAGAAGTTACGAGTGCGTTCGATGGACATCTGGAAAGAGTCGGCTGGGGGACAGACTCCCTAACCCCGAGTGGTGGGTGGGTCAAGGTCTGCCCACAAGGCATCTGGCGGGAGATTTTCGCCTGTGACTTTGCATTTTTTGCCACGGCGGTCCTAGATGTTTCCAGAAAAGAGGCCAGAGACTGAGTATGCATCTCGATCTTCTAACCTTCAATGACGCCTGGAAAAGCTGGCAGCACCTGCTCCTTTCAGCGGCCAGGGGGCAGCCGGTGCGGATCGATGTCAAAGGAAAAGTCGTGGAGTTGCATCTGGTGGATTCATCAGACCCTGGCAATGCTGTAGAGGACTATGACGTCACGACTGAGGAACTGGGCCGTTTTGAAAAAAGCGTCCATGCCGAAATCCCAAAAGACCGACAGGCCGGAAAGCTCCACGAATACACCGGAGACATCGAAAGCCTCCTGGAGCGTCAAGCTGACGGATAAATTCCGCAAGGAGTTGCAAAAGCAGCCCGCCAAGAGAAGCCGGCAGATCGCAGCGGTGATGAACGTAGGCCGGATGTGTTTGGCGCAAACGATCCCGCTGCCGGATGAACCATGACGCCAAACTATCCGGCTGCTTGGGGTGTCGTGCGAGCAGGGGACTCCGCACGTCCGGGAAAGCCGGATAGTTCGGCGATGGAGGCTGTGGATGCTGCGATCTCTTTTCGCGCCGAACACATCCGGCCTACGATGGGGCGGCGGAGGACGGAAAATAACGAATTTGGAAATTCGCTTTACGGGCGGTTGCCTTTCAGATAGCCACATGGGGTTTCCCGTGCCTTGACGTCCGGGCCGTTCCTCCGCTAAAACGCAGGCATTATGGCCACCATCGCCGTTCTCGGCACACTCGATACCAAGGGACAGGAGCATGCTTACGTCGCGGAACTGATCCGGCAGCGCGGACACAAGACGTTGCTCATCGATACGGGCAGTGGCAGTGCACCCACGGTCACGCCGGATATCTCCCGGGAGGATGTGGCGACCGCAGGCGGGGTGGATCTGGCCGGGATCGTGGCGCGGCAGGATCGTGGCGAGGCGGTGACGGCGATGGCCGGGGCCTCAGCGAAGCTGCTGAGCCAGCTCGTCGCGGAGGGCCGCATCCAGGGCGTCATCTCTCTGGGCGGCGGCGGTGGCACGGCGATCAGCACCACGGCCATGCGCGCCCTACCCATCGGTTTCCCGAAGGTCATGGTCTCCACCCTGGCGGCGGGAAACGTGGCCCCGTATGTGGGCACGAAGGACATCGTCATGATCCCCAGCATCGTGGACGTGTCCGGCATCAACCGCCTGTCCCGCGTGCTGCTGGCCCGTGCTGCGGGGGCCATCTGCGGCATGGTGGAAATGGAGGTGCCTGAGGCCGAGGACAAACCTCTCATCGCCGCCTCCATGTTCGGCAACACGACCGAGTGCGTGAATGCCGCGAAGGCCCGGCTGGAGGCCGCCGGTTACGAGGTGCTCGTTTTCGCCGCCACCGGCACGGGCGGTCGCATCATGGAGAGCCTGATCGAAAGCGGCCTGATCACCGGCGTGCTGGACATCACCACCACCGAATGGGCGGATGAACTGGTGGGCGGCGTGTTGAATGCGGGGCCTCATCGCCTGGAGGCCGCAGGCAAAACCGGCACGCCCGCCATCGTCACCCCCGGCTGCCTGGACATGGTGAATTTCGGCGAACCGGCCAGCATCCCGACCAAGTTTAAAGACCGCCTCTTTTATTCTCACAATCCTCAGGTCACCCTCATGCGCACCACGCCGGAAGAGTGCGCCGAGCTGGGCCGCATCCTGGCCGAAAAGGTCAATGCCTACACCGCCCCCGTCACCGTGCTGCTGCCTCTGCGGGCCATCAGCGTCATCAGCGCCCCCGGCAAACCTTTCCACGATGCCATAGCGGACGCCGCCCTGTTTACCGCGATCAAAACCCACCTCCGTCCTGGCATCCCGGTCATCGAGATGGACTGCGAAATCAATGCCCCGGAGTTTGCCGAGGCCTGCGTGGGGGTGTTGCTTTCCCAGTTGCCCCAACGCTGAGGAGTAAGAATTTTTAAACCACTAATGCCCGGCAATAAGCACCAATAATTCAGTCATCTGCTTCTGACATTAGTGGCCATTGCTGGGCATTAGTGGTTTAAAACATCGACCGGGCAGTCTGGCACAAAGAAGGGAAAAAATTCCAAAGCTCATTTTTCTACCCATAATCTTTTTACCTTGAGTCGAATGGCCCCCCAAGCTCCCATGGGCGGCATTGACTTTGTGTTACCGCCCCTTACTTTGCGGATGATGAAAGGCGAATTCACGGCATTTATCGAAAGCGCTTCTGAAGGCGGCTACTGGGCTATTTGCCCTGAAGTTCCCGGTGCCAATGGCCAGGGCGAAACGGTGGAGGAAGCCAAAGTCAGTCTGCGAGATGCCATCCAACTCATTTTCGAAGACCGTGCCGAAGACGTCAGGCGCGGCTTACCGGCCGATGTGATTCAAAGCGTGGTCTTGGTCGGATGAAACGAAGGGACCTGGAGAAGCGCCTGAGGCAGGCGGGTTGCTACCTGAAGCGGGAAGGCAGCAGCCACTCCCTATAGATCAACCCAAGCACCGGCATCGTCGAAGCTGTGCCTCGACATGCCGAAGTGAAAGAACTGCTTGCCAAGAAAATCCTCAGGTCACTCGGCGCTGAATGAGTCCCAGATGACCCCTCTGCGACCACTCATCTCGGATGCGGGAGGCGTGCGTGAATGCATTGCTCGGATTTAAGCACAGAGGCCAAAAAAGGCCCATGAGCGCTCTGCCCATGAGCCTTGAAAAGCACACTTTCGGTTAGACGGTTCCAAAGATCGTCTTGCCTGTGCTCAGGAGGTCGTCGCAGGCTTCCTTCATGCGGTCGCAGAGGCCCTGTTCACCTTTTTTCAGGTAGCCGCGCGGGTCATAGGCTTTCTTGTCGCCGACTTCACCGTCGATCTTCAGGACGCCGTCATAGTTCTTCATCATGTGGGCGACGATAGGGCGGGTGAAGGCATACTGGGTGTCCGTGTCGATGTTCATCTTGACCACGCCATAACCAAGAGTTTCGCGGATTTCCTCCAGCGGGGTGCCGCTGCCGCCGTGGAAGACGAGGTCCATTTCCGCCTTCTCGCCGTATTTGCCGGTGACGGCTGCCTGACCGTCTTTGAGGATGGTCGGCTTCAGCTTCACCGCGCCCGGTTTGTAGGCACCGTGGACGTTGCCAAAGGTGGCGGCGAACATGAAACGACCGACGCCATTGAGGGTCTCATAAACGGTGAGCATGTCCTCAGGGGTGGTGTAAAGCTTTTCATTGGCCACGCCAGAGGTGTCGTGTCCGTCTTCCTCACCCCCGACGACGCCCGCTTCGATCTCGAGGATGATTTCCAGCTCGGCGCACTGTTGGAGCAGCTCTTTGGAAATGCGCATGTTTTCCTCCAGCGGCAGCTCGGACCCGTCAAACATGTGGCTGTTGAAAAGGTTCCCGTGACCTGCGGCCCGGCGTTCGGCGGTGGCCTGGATGAGGGGCTTGAGGAATTTTTCGACGTTCTTCGGGTGGCAGTGGTCCGTGTGCAGGGCCACGAGGACATCATACTTCGCGGCGAGGCGATGCACGGCCTCTGCCAGGACGATGGCACCCAAGGCCATGTCTTTCACTGAGGTGCCGGAGGCAAACTCGCCGCCGCCGGTGGAGACCTGGATGATGCCGTCAGACTTGGACTCCGCAAAGGCCTTCAGGGCACCGTTGATCGTCGGCAGGGAGGTCACGTTGATGGCCGGGTAGGCGTAGCCACCTTTTTGGGCAGCATCCAACATGGCACAGTATTGAGCGGGGGTGGCGACGGGCATTTCGGAGTGTGTTTATGGGGTTAACGGAAGAGAGAAAGGAGCAAGAATGGTGCCCGGTGCAAGTTTGGCTTCGGGCGGTTCGGGGTCAAGTGCGGTTCCGCTGCGCTGTTCAGCCACGGTCTAACCAAATGAACCTGCGCGGATGAAGGTGAAAAAAGTTTTCGAGTCTTTGAATAGGCCGGGCAGAGCTTCGTCGAAATTGGCGAACCTATCCGTTCATCCTCATGAAAAAAATCATCGCCATCCTCGCTGTCGTGACCGTTATCGGTTTCATTGCTCCTTCGGAATCCAGCGCTCGTGATTACTGTCACAATGATCGCCGGATTGTCAGCTATCATCCTTGTGGGGCACCGATTTATTCGGTGTATCATGTCTATGGTTATGATCGCTATGGCCGCCCGATCGGTCATTGGGTGACTCAGCATAGCAGCCATAGCTCCTGCCGTAGTTGTTACTCACGCTCCAGCTATCGCGGTCATCATCACAGCAGCCACCGTCCCATCTTGCCGATCCCTCCGCATCATCGGGCCGCTGCCAGCTTCTTCTTCGGCTTTGGTCGCTGAGACCCCTCTAAGGTGACTGAAAAATCATCTTTTTCCCGCCGCTGGGCCTTTGGCGAGGTTCAGCGGCGGTTTTGTTTTTCTTGATTTGCATTTCGCAGGCACCTGCCTCCCGTTCAGGGATATGCAACCTGACACGCTTCGTCTTCGCCTGGCCGCTGTGCTCGGCTTGGTCGCCATTGGATTAGGGTCCATGGGGGCGCATGGAAAGGTGCATGATGCCATCGTGGCGGCGGGCACGTTTGAAAATTGGAAAACGGCCCTGAGTTATCACCTCCCGCATGCCATCCTTCTCGTCGTGCTGGCTTTGGCGGGGAATCTCGGCGGACGGCGCGGCTCCTGGTCCTGGGGCTTTTTGTTTGCCGGGGTGCTGCTTTTCAGCGGCTCTCTTTACCTACATGCCGTCACACAGGTGAAGTGGCTGGTCTATGTCACGCCCTTGGGCGGGGTCGGCATGATGATCGGCTGGGTGTTGCTGCTGTGCGCGCGCTGGCGTCGGGCGTGATTTTCGATTGTTCGGAAGGCTGTGATTGAGTCTTGGAGCGATGGCACGTATTGTTTTTATATATTAGATGTCACGTCCTGCTGCCGACCCGTTGCCCCCGCCGGATTTCCCCGGTGTGGATGAGCTGTCATCTGGGGACTCGGATGCAGGGCTGCGGCTTCCCGCGCCTCCCCGTGGCCCGCGCGGACCTCGGGATAAAGACGGCCCGCCTTCCCATCGCGATGACATCGTCATCCCCGATTACACGCTGATCAAACGCGTCGGCTCCGGTGCCTATGGGGAGGTCTGGCTGGCGCAGAGCGTGACCGGGGCTTACCGCGCAGTGAAGATCGTCTGGCGGGAGGACTTTGAGCTCACCCGCACTTTTCACCGGGAGTTCCTGGGCATTCAGCAGTTCGAGCCGATCTCACGTGGTCATCCCTGCATGGTTCACATCCTGCATGTCGGCTGGAATGAAAATCGCGGTTTCTATTACTGCGTCATGGAGCTGGCCGATGACGCGGAAGAGGGGCCTAACTTTCAAGATGTCAGCACCTATGTCCCCCGCACCCTGGGCACGGACATGAAGCGGCATGGGCGGCTGGACCTGGTCTTTTGCCGGGATGCAGGTGTGTATCTGGCCGATGCGCTGTATTACATGCACAACCGGGGCCTCACGCACCGGGATATCAAGCCCTCCAACATCATCTTTTGCGGCGGTGTTTGTAAACTGGCGGACATCGGCCTCGTCGCCGGATTTGGGGAGCGCACCTTCGTCGGCACGGAGGGCTTTGTCCCGCCGGAAGGCCCCGGCACCGCGCAGGCAGATATCTACAGCCTGGGCAAGGTGCTGTATGAAATGAGCAGCGGCAAAGACCGCATGGAGTTCCCCGAAGTGCCGATCAACCTGGGCGATGACGAATGGCCCTTTTGGCTGGATTTAAACCGGGTCATCTGCAAAGCCTGTGCGCCGGACCTGAAGGAGCGGTTTCAAACAGCGGGCGAATTCGCCGAGGCGCTGCAACGAGTGGGGGAAAAGCGTCAGGAAGGCTTGCTCCGCCGCTTCAGCCGTGCCGCCGTCCTCACCCTGATCGGCTCCTCCCTTGCTGGGGCAGGCCTCACAGCGGCCAAGTATCAGCAGACCTGGGCCTATGACCTGCCCCTGCCCGTGAAGGCCGCCCCGCCCCTGCCACAGCCCCCGCAGAAAGGCCGCCCCTGGCAGAACATCTACGGCCAGTGGTTCACCTTCAGCAAGGACCGCCACATCGCCGATCTGCCCGTGGAGGTCACCCTCTTTCGCTCCTTTCTTGAGGCCACTCTCCGCGCTGCCGAATTCGGCGTCGTCCCCTTTGTCACCCCGGATAAAAAGACGCTCAACTGCGTGATGATCCCGGATGCCGATGCGGATGCTTTCACCGCCTGGATGACCAGCCGCGACCGTCAGAGCGGACGCCTGGACATCGACCACGAATACACCTGGCGCGCGGCCAACATCCCCCAGCCCAAAGGCACCACCCCGCGCCCCGGCTGGCAGGCCATCCGCACGGAGATCGTCCGCGTCCCCTATGGACGCCTCAGCCTGGACAGCACCCCGCGCGGGGCCGAGGTCTATGACGGTGAACTGCGCGTGGGCCGCACCCCCCTGCAACTCAGCAAAGTGCGGGCAGACAAATTCGATTACGAAGTCCGCCTGCCCGGTTACAAAAGCGAATTCGCCCGTGGCAACCTCAAAGAAGGCCAGGCCATGAGCTTCAACCTCCGCCTGCGCGCCACAGGCTCCGTCGTCTTTGGCAAACCGTGGGAAAACAGCCTTGGCATCCAAATGGTCCCCATGGGCCGCGCCATGCTGGCCGCCACGGAGACCCGGCGCAAAGACTTCGCCGAATTCGCCCGCAGCATCAACCTCCCTCCGGCGGAAGGCCGCGTGCTCGATGCCGAAGACACCCTCCCCGTCACCCACATCACCCGTGCCGAGGCCGAGCAATTCTGCCGCTGGCTCACGGATCGTGAACGCGCCAAAGGCCTGCTGGAGCCCGACCAGGAATACCGCCTGCCTACCGATGACGAATGGAGCATGGCCGCCTACCTCCCGCGCGAGCTCGGCACCACCCCCGCTGACCGCAGCAATCGCATCGAGGGCATCTACCCCTGGGGCTTTACCCCCGCCCCGACCGCCAAAGTCGCCAATCTTCAGGACAAAACCGCCGACAAATCAGGCAAAAAATCCGTCCCCGGTTATACCGATGGATTCGTCGGCCCCGCCCCCGTCGGCAGCTTCCGGGCCGACAGTCGCAGCCTCCACGACCTCAGCGGCAACGTCTGGGAATGGGTGTCCGATGGCTGGGACAGCAGCGGCACAGACGGCGTCGCACGCGGAGCCGCCTACACCACCTTTGAGCGCCCACAGCTCCTCGCCTCCTACCGCCGGAAAGTCCCCCTCACCGCCCGCGAGCCCGACGTCGGCTTCCGCCTCCTCCTCATCGGCTCTGGCCTGAATGCGCGGGATGACGATTGAGTTGCCCCTCGTTCATCCCCCCTTGTCAGCCATTCCTGACATCACCTGCGCCGATTCAGAGCCAAAACTCGGTTGCGATTGCGCCCTGCATCTTTAACCTCGCGCTCTTATGGCAAAACCCGCACTCGGAAAAGGACTCGGCGCATTGATCTCGGCACAACCTGCCGGATCAAGCATGCTGCGTCCGCCCGCGCTGGCACAGCCTGCACCTGGAGATGTGGTGAATCGTGTCGGGCTGGAGCAGATCGTGCCCAGCCCCCTGCAGCCGCGCAAAGAGTTCGTCCAGGCCCAGCTTGCGGAACTCATGGAGTCCATCCGCGAGCACGGCATCATTCAGCCCCTCATCGTTCGTCAGGTCGGTGGAAAGCTCGAACTTATTGCCGGGGAGCGCCGCTTCCGTGCGTCCCGCGAGCTCGGTTTAAAAGAAGTCCCCGTCATCATCCGCGAGGCGTCTGACAAAGACGTCCTGGAGATGGCCCTCATCGAAAACCTCCAGCGTGAAGACCTCAACCCCATCGAAGAAGCCCGCGCCTACGCCCGCCTGGCCAAGGACTTCTCCATGCGGCAGGAGGACATCGCCCAACGCGTCGGCAAAAACCGCGCCACCGTGGCCAACACCATGCGCCTCTTGGACCTGGGGGAGAGCGTCCAGCACCTCCTTTCCACAGGCAAGCTCAGCACCGGTCACGCCAAGGTCCTGCTCACCCTCAAAGACCCCGAGCACCAGGAAAAAGCCGCCGATGAAATCATCCGCAAGGGCCTCACCGTCCGTGCTGCCGAAAAACTGGCAGGCAGCATCCTGAACCCACCGCCGCCGAAACCTGTCCTGGGTGACAACGAAATCAACCGCGCCATCGATTCCGTCGAGCAGCGCCTCATGCATCACCTCACCACCAACATCTCCGTCAAACACGGCGAGAAAAAAGGCCACATCGAGATTGATTACTACGGCGTGGAGGACCTCAACCGCCTGCTCTCCCTCATGGGCGTGCCGGAGGAGCAAATGGAGGACTGAGCAGCCCCTCTCATGCGCCGTTTCATCCCCCTCATCCTCGGCCTCCTGCTCACCGCCTGCAGCCCGGCGGCCCACCCCGATCAGCCGGGGATCGAGACCTTTCTCCAGCGCTACTTTTCCACCTGGTCCGCCCAGGACATGGCGGGCTACAGCGCCTGCTTTCACCCCACCGCCCGCATCAGCTTTGTCGGCGACAGCGGACAGACCAGCAGTCAGGGCCTCACCGACTTCATCCACGGCCAGACCCTCGGCCATCAGCGCAGCCCCGTCCCCATGACGGAGGTGCCCACCGAGATGAAAATCACAGGCGACCCCCGCGTCGCTCAGGCCGCCGTCCGGTGGAAGCTCACCAAAGGCCGGGAAACCGTCACCGGCACCGACTACTTCACCCTCGTGAAAACCCCTGAGGGCTGGAAAATCGCCAGCCTCGTCTTTTACAACGACTGAGCCGCGTGCCCGTTTCCGGCATCCGCGTCCGCGAAACCCCGTGATTTTGCCGGACGGACAAACACGCGCCAGTCCGATGTCCGAGTCCGATAAAACCCCGTGTCTTTGTCGGACTGGAAAACACCTCGCCCATTCCGGATTCCGATTCCGACGAAAGTCCAGGTTTTGGCGGAAAAGAAAAAAGGGAGTGAACCCAAAGGGAAAGAGGGAAAGGCGAGATGTCATTTCTCTCTTCCGGCATCCGCGTCCGCGAAACCCCGTGTATTTGGCGGACGGACGGAACGATACCTGACCGCACCCCGCCGCCACGGTTCAGCAGTGACACGGCAGCTTTTAGGATCAAACATCCTGCGACAGGTTTCGCTTGAGCACCTGAAGAGTGACCCGACATTTCCCTTTAGGATCAGTCACACCAGGTTCCCGGCTTTCCAGGCCAGGTCAGGGACCTGGAAAGCCGGAAACCTGGCGTGACACCGCCGTGAAGAGTCCGCCAAGTCATACCCCGCTGAGAGAAGAAGGAGCCGTCGAAATCCGAGCTGTAAAAAAGCTCTCAGTTCCTCCTCTCTCACTCTTTCCCCTCCTTCAGCCCTTCCTGAACGACCGCCAAGAGAAGCATCGAGATGGATGATCCGCTGCCTACAGCTTTCATCCCTCTCTGAGGAACTCTTGGCAAAGATCCGCAGGTGTCCTGTTCAGCGGCCCCGATGGCATGACCTTCGCTGTTGGGATGATCCTCTAACAGCGGATGCATCACCCAGGCAGTGCCCCCCGACCTCTCATTTTTCCGATTCCGCCAAAACCTGGACTTTTGCCGGAATCGGAATCCGGAATGGGCGCGGTGTTTTCCAGTCCGACAAAGACACGGACTATTGTCGGACTCGGACTCCGGACTGGCACGTGTTTGTCCGTCCGTCCGCCAAATACACGGGGTTTCGCGGACGCGGACGGCGGAAAACGGGGGTGTGTCACACTTTCGTCGGGTCGGTCATTCTCATCTTGCCAGCCCTCGCCCTCGCACTGAATACTGGCCGCCGAATCCTCCGCCCCTTTCCCCCAGCCTGATGTCCAAGCCCACCAAGTCTGCCGCCCCTGCTGCCCCTGCCGTGGGGAGTCCTGCCAATCCGCTGCCCACGCGCCTCTTCCTCGGCGCGGCCTGCTTCTTTTCCGGGGCGGCCATGATGGTGATTGAGATCAGTGCGGCGCGCCTGCTTTCCCCCCTCTTTGGCAACAGCGTCTATACCTGGACGGCCCTCATCGGCGTCATCCTCATCGCCTTCAGTGTCGGCGGCTTCCTGGGTGGGCGGCTGGCGGATCGGAAGGCGGGGCTGGATGTCCTGGGCTGGCTGTTGGCGGGGGTGGCTCTGCTGACCTTTTTCATCCCGGCGCTGAGCACTTGGTTCGGTCCCATGTTTGCCAAAGGCGGGCTCATCGACGGGCCGATCCTGTTTTCCCTCTTCCTGCTGGCTATCCCCGGTGCCATGCTGGGGGCCATCTCCCCGGCTGCCGTGCGGCTTTACAGTTTGACCACAGCAGACACTCACATCGGTGGCGCGGCGGGCATGATCAGCATGCTCGGCTCCCTGGGCAGCTTTGTGGGCACCTTCCTTTCCGGTTTCTTTCTGCTGGGCCGCTTTGGTGTGCAGAGCATCTTTATCGGCACGGCGGTGCTGCTGCTGGCGCTGGCGGTGGCCGCCTTTTTCCTGAACGGGCGGGGGGCCGTGGCGAAAAGCACCCGCGCCTTGTCCATGAACCTCGTCGCGGGGTTGATCGGCGCACTGACCACGCCCGCACCTGTGCAGGGTGTCATTCATCAGCAGGAATCCTTTTACCATCGCATCCAGGTCACGGATGAAGGTGTCAGCCCGAACCGCCGCCGCCTGCTGAAGATGGACTCCACGCATGAGGGCGGCATGAACCCAGACACGGGGGACCTGATCCTGGCCTACCAGCACTACTGGCGGCTGGCCATGCTGAAGGAGCAGCCCATCCGCAGCGCCCTCTTCATCGGGGCCGGGGCCTTTGGCATGCCGGAGGAAGTGTCCCGCACCTTTCCCGAGGCCACCGTGGACGTGGCGGAGCTGGACCCGGCGGTCATCGAGGTGGGGCGCAAGTTCTTCAAGCTCGATGAACACCCGCAGGTGAAAGCCCATGCCGGGGACGCCCGCCATTACCTCCGCACCAGCGGGGACAAGAAATGGGACCTCATCTTTGGCGATGCCTACAATGGCCTCCAGGCCATCCCCTCTCATCTGGCCACCAAGGAGTTCTTTCAGCTCGTGTCCGATCACCTCACGCCCGAGGGCGTCTATACCATGAACGTCATCACCGCCGTGCAAGGGCCGCATGCCGAGCTGCTGGCGGGGATGCTGGCCACGCTCCGGGAGGTGTTTCCGCATCTGGAGGTCTTTGCCGTGCAGGGGCCGCGCAACCAATCCCAAAACGTCATCGTCCTGGCCTCCCACCAAGACCTGTCTTCGCTCATCGTGGACCGCACCTATCCCGCCACCTCCTGGCAGGGCCGCCTGACCCGCACCCATGTGCCTAAACACTACCTGCCACAAAACGGCACCGTCTTCACCGATGACTTCAACCCCGTGGATGCCATCATCGCCCGCGGCCTGCTGAGGTAAAAAGCCCCCTCTTTCAAGGAGACGGGGCGGCCTGCCCCAAGGCGATGCGGAGACGAGTCGCCTCTGCTACTTTTCACACCAGGGCAAGCCACTCCGCAAGCTTGGCCAGATGTGGACTATGGGCGGCACGGCAGGCCTGAATGTAGGCTGTCAGATGTTGACGGTGCTGCTTATGACTCTTGTGTAGGTCCGAGTGCTTTGCAGGCAGGTGATGATCCTGAGGCTTGATGCCGACGGCGGACCCCACCCGATACAACCAGGGTTCCAAGTCAGGTTGGATTTCAATGAAATGCTGTTGATTCGAAGGATGCCTGAATAAGCGAAGGCCCAAGTTCGGGAACGACTCGATCTCCCTGAACTCACGCAAATACTGTGGGCATGATCCCTGAGGGTCCTCATCCACCAAACCGATGTCTAAAGGGCTCCTGCTAGCCTGAAGCGCATGAGCCACCCTCGACTTGGCGGGCTCATGGCTCAAACGGGCACGGGGGAAACCCAGCGCCCTGACCGTCGCCTCATCATTGAAACACTCGAGGTAAATCATTCGATCTCAGGAAGCAGGCGGTCGAAATTGAAGAAAGCACTCATGTCCCATTCCATGAGCTGCTGCTTTTGATCATCATCCATGACATACCCCTTGGTTTCGAAATTCTCCATGCGGCAGAGCACCACATTGAGATCCTTCACCGGAGTCTTGGCAATCAACGAGGTCAGCAGGTAAGGGCTGTGGGTCGTGAGGAAGAACTGATTGCCGCGCTCGTCCTGGGCGATGGTTTCCGCGAGGGTCTTTGTGTAAGGAGGGTATGAATGAGCTTCGGGCTCATCAAATGCTAGAACGGAATGATGGTTTGACTGAAGTGCAAGATGGTAAAAAACCATGCGGCGAAGAGTTTCAGACATCGCTGAATAAGGAAAGGACACAACAGCAGCATCCTCTTCCCGAGACATGAGTAATTGTTTTTTTCCAATATCAATGGTTAGGCGATAGCGTGAGGATGAAAAGTAGTCCGAAGCTGTTTGACGTGCTGCTTTATTGCTGGCCAGTAGCGAAGGAAGGTTCCTTCCGAAAGGCGCGCTCAGGCTTCCGCCAGTCCCTTCGTCCAGAACCGCCTCTGGATTGTAAAGATAGTATTTTACCACCGGACCATGTGATTCCTGGTGAAAAGATAAAGATTTTGCGTCCAGATTTTCTTCTAAATGAAACGGGTCTATCATGCCATCCAAGCTGTCGTCAAGGATACCTAGCAGAGCGCCTTGTTCGGTTTTCACCAAGCCAAGACGAACACCATCCAGTTCAATTTCAATGTCTGGGGCCGAATTTTGATCGAAGAACAATTCGGCCACATAATTAGCTCTGCAAACACTACGGAGTTCATGATGAATACCAGGACACCAAAGCCCCAACCCCTCCAAAATATTCGTCTTACCCGCATTCGGCTCGCCGATAAACACATTCACCCGACGGCAGTCGAGATCGAATTGCCGGATGGATTTGAAGTTGCGAATGGAGAGCTTTTCAATCATGGGCAGTTGTCCTGGGGCGCAGGTAGGCAGCCGTCGATGGATCAAGCTAACGCTTCAATGAGGTTCTCGGCAAGTGGTTTGCTCCGGTAGCCCCCCCACAAACAATCAGGGCGGACCACTCGGTCCGCCCTGACGTTTTTTGAAGGTCACCAACAGCCAAGAAGACAACCCTATTTGAAAATGTGCGACTGAGGCCCGCGCTGCGTTTCTCAATCTATGGCTATCTTGGCGTAGATCGTGAAGGATGAGTCAGGGGCTGGTAAGAGGCTTGTAAGGAGAATGTAGAGTGAATTTCTGAATTCACTTTGACCCGTCCTCGTCACCTCCAGCCCCGGAACGAATGGGGAAATTCGTTTTACTTTTTCTTCTTCGGCTTCGGGGCCAGGAAGGCCTTCGGGCCGATCTCGCCCTTGATCTCCGTGTTGCGCCGGATGATCACGCTGAGGGTCTGTTGCTCCACCAGGCGCACCATTTCACGCGGCAGGTAGGCTTGATACCAAAAGCGGTCGGCATCTCGCAAGCGGGTGAACTGATCCACTAGGATGGCATGAAAGGTCGGCCCCACCATGGAGCCTGCGCGATCCGCCTCCGCCAGTCCGCCGATCCATAGGTCGATATCCGCCGGGGTGGCGTAGGCCGTGGCCAGCTTGGTGTTCACCAGCAGGTTCTTGTTCACATCCTGGAACTCCACCAGTGGCTTCAGATTCAGCGCCGTGCGGGCGGCAGCCAGGCTGGGCAGGCCGTGATCCCGACCGCGCTGGATGTTCAGCGAGGCCAGGTCCAGACCACCTGCACCTGGAGCGCCGAACAAAAAGTTGCGCACATCATCCACGATCATTTCATCCAGCTCCTGCGCCCGCTGCGTGGCCAGGCCGCGCAGGATGACATCGATGCCATGCTCCGTGACTTCTTGCGGTTGGAAAAACGAACCCGCCAGGGACAGGCTGCCCGCCTCGATCTCCTCCAGGTTCGCATCCAAGCGCAGCAGCGTGGGGGAAAGCAGGCTGTGACCGAAGCGGTAGGCGGCGGTGGCGAACTCATTGCTGATGGTGGGATCGACGTCCGCCTTGTAACCGCGATAGGGTTTCAAACCGCTGCCGCCTAACAAAAGGGGCAGGAATTCACGATACGTGATGGCCTGCATCTCGGCGGCGACGATCATGCGGGCGAATTGATAAATCTCCTCGTCCTCTGCCTCTGCATTGGCGCTGCGATACAGGTCCGCCCACCAGTTATGCTCGCGCAGAAACAGGGTGTGGATGGCGATGAGGCCGACCTGTTCATTGACTCGCACGTCCCCGGTCACGAAGAACGTGGGGCCGGGCGGTGCATTGTCCAGTCCGTCCGTGTTCAGCGGCAGCAGATCGCCGTGATCGCTGGTGCTGACCTTCAGCCGCCCGGTGCCGTCATTGGCACGCAAAGCCGCCGCACGGGTGGCATCGGAGCCATAAACCTGAGAGGCATCGATCCAGGCCGTGAGCGCGCTCTTTTGCTGGCGCACGCCCTCGACCGTCTCATAGGCGCTGCGGTTCAGCCCCATGGTGACCGTGCCGCTGCCGGTGGGGTCAAACTCAGGATCACCCGCAGGCACCGCGATGGGGAAGGCCTCGGCTGGAACTGCCGACGGGGTTTCATCCAGATCATGGTCCAGGAACTGCCCCCATTGCCAGAGGAAGTCGCTGGCCCCGCGTTTGTTAGACCGCAGTTCGGTCTGATCCGCCACCGCATTGCTGATGGCGCGGGCGCTGGGTCGGGTGGCACCGGAGGGTTCGCTGAGGCCGTCAGCATAGTCCGCCGGAGTAACGCGAATGAACACTTGGTTAGGCGTGCCCAGCTCGGGCTTTTCCACATTGTTGGCCGATCCATCTGCCGTGCGGAATTCCTCCGGCAGGACAAAGTTTTGGGGGAGGGCAGGGGGTCTTGGCAGGCCCGCCTTCTGCGGCGGTTTGGGTTTCTGCCCTTGAGGCGGCATGGGCGGCTGCCCCTGTGGCGGTGGCCCCGGATCAGGGCGGGGGATGGGGGCTGCGTCCCCGTTCTTTTTCGGCGGTGGGGGTGGACCCTGCTGAGCGAGGGTCACGCCTGCGAGACTGAGCAGGGCGAGCGTGGCCGTGGTATGAAGAAAACGACGGGGATGGGTGTTCGATTTCATGGTCTGTTCTTTGGTTTGGTTTGTGACTCACACCAGTCGGACCGGCGTCATCACACCCCTAACAGACCGCCGCTATGTTAAGCCCTGATGTCGGTGCGGCAGCTTTATTGTGAAGGAATGGTAAATCCCGAAAGACAAAGACGAAGCTTCAAAATCAGCCCAATTCGTTTAAAACACGCATCTTGTCTTGGTGCGGGATGTGGGATACTCTTTCGGTATGATCGCAGACGTTGACACCCTCTTCGCGGAAGCTCTGTCCCTCTCGGATGATTCACGCCTGCAATTGGTGGAGCGTTTGATACCTACGATTCAAAGCGAGCCGAAATAAAAGAGTAGTGTCTCCGAAGGAGATCTTTGTGCAGGCCATTTGATATGAAAACATTATTAATGTCTCTGCGGCAAAGCTATCCGGCGGGAGGCGATGGACGCAGTCGCTTTTTAGCGAATGCAAGGCCTGAGCCTGTTTTAAGATAACGTTCAAAAGCCAATGCTTGATTTCGATCTGAAAAAGCAAGGTAGGTCTCAAGAGTCCAGGGCATATACTTCTTGGTGTGAACAGACTTACCAGCATTGTGATGTGACAGCCGTTGTCGCAGATCTTCGGTGAACCCTGTATAAATTTGCTCTGGGGCTATCTGGCTGCGAATCAAATAGACGTAATACATGATTTACCAATTGCGGTGATGGCGTGCCATTCGAAGCCGGGCGGGTAAGGTGATTCCATCCTTCGCTCTACGAGCTTCGGAGGACATTCTTCACCTCCTAAAGTCGGCGAAGAATGGCGGACAGAGAGGGATTCGAACCCTCGGAACATTTTACTGTTCACACGCTTTCCAGGCGAGCCCGATCGACCACTCTGGCATCTGTCCATTTTTATTTTTCCACTGCCTGGTCGTGCAGCGGGCCGCGATAATGCGGCCTGAAAGGCCTGCCTGCAAGTTGATTTTCAGAAGACTTCACCAAAAGCAGGAGGCGTTCCTGGCTGGATCAAAAGGTGTTGGGGATGACGACTTTTTCGTAGCTGAGCTGGCCGGGTTTGGCCCAGGCGGGTTGGGTGCCTTTGCCGATGGCGATCATGAAGGAGATGAGGTGATCTTCCGGGAGGTTGATGATTTTTGCCACGGCGTCAAAGTCAAAGCCGTCCATGGGACAGGAGTCATAGCCCATGGACTTGGCGGCAAGCATGAGGGTCATTCCGGCAAGACCGCAGGAGCGCATGCATTCGTCGCGCTGGACTTGATCCCGTCCTTCGTAGTAGCCCTGGATGGCGGGGACGAGGAAGTCCTGCACGGCCTGAGGGGCGTCTTTCCAGTAGCGGGCGGCGTCTTTTTTCCAGGCGTCTTTGTCCGCGCAGAGAATGACGAGAAGGGAGGCATCTGTGACCTGAGCCTGATCCCAGGCGACGGCGCGGATTTGCTTGCGCACTTCGGGGTCGGTGACGGCGACGAAGCGCCAATGCTGGATATTGAAAGCGGTGGGGGATTGCATCGCGGCCTCAAAGAGCTGCCGGGTCTCGTCCTCGGTCAGGCGATGGGTTGGGTCGTATTGCTTGATGGAGCGGCGGGCGGTGATGGCGTCGAGGGTGTTCATGGAGTTGGGAGAGGGAAGTCTGGTTTTACGTTCGGGTTGCCGGGGTGGGCGGTTTTATTCTTTCGTTGGGTGTCAGGGGAGTTGCAGGATGCGCATGATCTCCTTCATGGCTGCGGGATGGTGGAAGGCCCCGTGACCGGCGGGCACGACGAGTTCGGATTCGGCTTTTTCGAGGTGGCTGCTGGTGTAGGGGACGATGCCGTCGCTGCTTTTTTCCAGGGGGCCTTTGCGACCTCGGTTGCCGATGATGCTGTGGGTTTTGACCTGAGGGGCCAGGGGTAATGCCGACATGATGCGCAGGGTGGGTTGTCGGGGGGAGAGGGCGCTGACGCTGTTAAGTTTGCCGCTCCCCAGGGCCTCATAGGCGGGGGTGAAGACGCCGGGATTGGCGGCGGAGAGGCGCTCGTAAAAGGCCTGGAAGAGGCTGGGGGGCTTGGTCAGCCAACTGCCGATGCGCCCGACCGGGTTGTCCGCAAAGTCACTACCCCGGTGGGGTGTGGCGACAAAGATGATGCGGCGGATGCTTTGATCCGGCTCCCACTCGAAGGCATCGGTGAGCATGGCATGGTCCTGCGGTGTGAGGTCCAGGCTTTCATGCGGCACCTTGAAGGCGGCCTCCCAGAAGACGTCACCGGGCTTGACAGCCAGGGCTTTGCCAATAAGGCCGCCCATGCTGTGGGTGAGCAGGGTGGTGCGCCGCATGGCGGGGTCGTTACCGTCCGGGTCTAACAAGGAACGTAACTCACGCAACTGTGTGCGCAGGATGCGTGCGGAGTAAAGCGCGGGCGCGGAGGTGTTGTAGAGATAGTGCCAGATCTGATACCGCTTTCGTATGGCTGCGTCCGCCCAAAGATCGTTAGTAATCTCCGCCCAGGCCAGGGGGGTGGAAAGCAGGCCGTGGATCATGATCAAAGGTTCCTTTTGCGGATCGTAAGGCTCCATCAGGTAAAGCTGTGGCTGACGTTTGGGCGTGCGGGTGAGCATGTCCAAAATGGCGGATTGATTCAGCTTTCCGGAACGTGACAGGGCCGATGCCCAGGCGACGGAGAAATCCGCAGCGAGGGGGCGGCGCTTGCCATTGTCAATGACGGTGTCGTTTTTGAGCGAGCATAAGATTTGGATACGAACCTGCTGCACGCCCTGACGGACGGGACCTGCCTGCGCCACGGCGGTGACGGGGCGTGTGATGGCCTCCGGCGGGTAGTAACGCTCCAGAGCATCGCGATGCCGGTTTTCACGCAAGGCCATGAGCGGTGCGCCGATGCCGGGGCGCTGATGATGCCGGATGCGGCTGATTTTGAAATCGAAGGCGGGCTGGATGTCATCAAAGTAATCCAGGGGATTCATGCCCGGCTCCGGCTCGGCAAAAGTGATTTGATAGTTGAGGCCTTGAGGGCTGCCTAACAAGGTGTCTTTCAAAGGACGTTTTTCCCGTTTCCATCGTTCCACCAGGTCACCCAAAGCGCGGGTCCCTTCAGGGGAGTCCGGCGGTGTGCTGATGACCGTGGTCACCAGGTCATGCAGAGAGGGGGCCGCCTGTGCCCGCAGGCTGCGCATGGAGGCGGTGGCCACACGCTTCACCTTGGCAGGTGCGATGGCGCAGGAACTCAGCGAGAGTGCGGCGGCGAGGAACAACCAAAGCGGAGACCATGAACTCATGCGGAGTGAGTAACCACGCGGATTTGCAAATCAATCCAATCGTTGACCAGGTGCCCGGCCAAACGATGGAAAAAGCGGCCTGAACCGTAAAGGACGTTCCAGCGTGTGCGGTCGATGCTAAGGGAGGCTTGGGCTGCGCATCGGCCCTCGGCATCTACACCGGCGGAGGCTGTGAATTCGACAGGGGCGGTGATGCCCTTCAGTGTCAAGAGGGCCTCCAGGGCTACGTTTTGAGATCCGGCGGTGGCTCCTTCGATCAAGGTCCCTTTGGTGATGGTGAGCGTGGCCTGCGGATAAAGATCCGTATCGAAGAAATCGTCACTGCGCAGATGGGCAATAAGGACGTCATGGTAAGGGCTGCCTGCCAGGTCATCGCAGGTGATGTCATGCATGGACAAGACAAACTCGCCGCCTGTGATCTGCCCTTCCTGAAGGATCACATGGCCTGAGGTGAGAGGCAGACGCCCGCTGTGTTTGTTTAAAAGATTCCGCCCCACCCACTCGACACGGCTTTCTGTCACATCCACGGTTAGGCGGCCTGTGGGCAAGGGCGCGGGTTCGGGGATGGGTCTGCTGCCTTGCTGTGGCAATCCCTCCGCGCACCAGGCGGAGAGGCAGCCGTTCAGGCGATAAACCCGGGTGTAGCCTGCGCGTGTGAGCTTTTCAGCCGCCATCGCCGCCTCATGACTGGCACCGGATTCACCATAGACGCAGACGGGGGTGTTGTGATCCGGTAACAGGTGGCCAAGCCGCTCGTGAAAAGCCACTTCATAGACGCAGTTGTTTACGGACCCGGCAATGGCACACTGCGCATGATCTTCGGCCAGACGCACGTCCATGATGACGAGTTGTGCTTCCTCGGCATGTAACGCCGCGAGTTCTTTTGGGGAGAGAAGGGGGACTGGCATGGCGGGGTTATTTTAGTCTCCAGAGGCAGCAAGCATCCATACAAATTTTGAGTGCTGTTGAAGACGAGTGAGGGAGGCGATAAGGGGGCAAAAAAGAACCTGAGGCTCCTGGATGAGAGCCTCAGGCAAGGGAGAGACGCTTCAGTCTTTCAGCAAGCCCAAAAAGGCTTTGCGACCACTGACCAGGAGGAAGAGGGAGAGCACGGTGAGGAGAATCACGGGAGGCTGCTCCAGGCCTGCGCCTTTGGTGAGGAAGACATGGAAGGCCAGGATATTCACCACGATAGGGCCGAGGATGAGCAAGCCGATGTTGCGGGTCTTTGGCAGGGCGACGAGGGCACCGCCCAGGATTTCCAGCACTTTCACAAAGGCCAGGTATCCTGTGGGAAAGAGAGCGGCCATAAAAAGCTTATGCGGTGCATCTGCCGGGGATGGATCGGCAGGCATCGGGATGAAGTTGAGGAAGAAGTTCAGCCCGAAGGTGATGAACAAAAGGCCCAGGAGGCCACCGGCAATGTTTGAGGCGAGTTTCATAATTTTGCTGTTCGTTTATTGTGTCTTAGTGACGTTATAGTCCTCGGGTAAGAGGGCGGGGGTATCCAATGCGCCTTGTTTGGCCTGAGCATGACGGCGGGGTATGGTCATGGATCGTGGATTCTCTGAACTCGTGACAAATCTGATCTTGCTAGAAAGGGCGGCGGCTCCATACTCCGCCTCTCCCGAAATGTCTCAGAAAGTTAAAGTCGCTGTCCTTGGTGCGAGTGGTTATTCCGGCATAGAATTGCTGCGGTTGCTGCTGCGGCATCCTTATGTCGAGTTGGTGGCGGTAACGTCACGCACCCTTGCCGGCAAAGCACTCTCGGCTGAGTTTCCACGCTTTCGGAAGGTGGGTGTGGCAGACACGCTGACTTTCAGCAGTCCCGATGCCTCCGCATTGAAGGAGGCCGGGACTGAGATCGCCTTTCTGGCGCTGCCTCACGGCGTATCTGTGGAGTATGCGAAACCGCTGCTGGAGATGGGCATCAAGGTCATTGATCTGAGTGCAGACTTTCGGCTGCGCAGTGCGGCGGTTTATCAAGAGTTTTACGGTCACGAACATGCTGCACCGGACCTGCTGGATGAGGCTGTTTATGCCCTGCCTGAGATCCGTGCGGAGCAGATCCAATCCGCCCGTCTGATTGCCTGTCCGGGTTGTTACCCCACGAGTATCCTTTTGCCTTTGATCCCACTTTTCAAGGCGGGCCTGCTCTCCGAAGATCCTCTGGCTGTATCCAGCATGAGCGGTGCCAGCGGAGCCGGGCGGAATGCCAGCGTGCCGCTGCTTTTCTGCGAGGTGCAAAACAGCCTGCGCAGCTACAGTGTGCCTCAGCATCGCCACTTGAGCGAAATCGGCCAAGAGCTTGAAATCGCCGCCGGACATTCGGTGCGGCTGTCCTTTGTCCCGCATCTGGTCCCGGTCTATGCAGGTATTTGCACGACGACTTTTGCGACGTTGAAACCAGGTGTGAAGATCGAGCAGGTCGAGGCTGCCTTGCAGACGGCCTATGCGGATCAAACTTTTGTGCGTCTGCTGGGGCGGAATCAGTCCCCTGATACGAAGCACATCATGGGCACGAACTTTGTGGATATCGGCTGGGCACTGGATGAGCGTGCGGGACGCCTCATCATGATGAGTGCGGAAGACAACATCGGTAAAGGTGCCTCCAGCCAGGCCGTGCAGAATATGAATCTCGTGTGCGGCTTTGATCCTGCTACCGGTCTTTTGAGCGTATGAATGAAGAATTAGAACTCGACCCGTTTCGCGAAGTGCGGGTGCCTTTTAAAACCATTGAGGGTGGGGTGACCGCTGCGCTTGGATTTCGTGCCGGGGCCATGTCCTGCGGGATCAAGAATCCAGAGGCGACGCGGCTGGATTTGATGCTGATCACCTCAGATGTGCCCACGGTCACGGATGCCGTTTTCACCACCAACAAGGTGCGCGCCGCCTGTGTGCGTGTGTCCCAACAGCACATCAAGGAGGGCGATACGCGCGCCATCATCGCAAACAGCGGTAACGCCAATGCCTGCACCGGCCCTCAGGGGATTCAGGATGCGAAGGCCATGTGCAAGGCCACGGCAGAGGCCTTGGGCATTCGTATGCGGCAGGTGCAGGTCTGCTCCACAGGCATCATCGGCATGAACATGCCCATCGAGCGGATCACCCCGCGAATCAGAGAACTGAGCGGAAAGCTAAGTCCTACCGGGTCTGAAGATGCCTCGCGTGCCATCATGACCAGCGATACCAAGCCCAAGAGCTATGCCATCGAGGTGCCTTGTGGCAAAGGCAGCTTCCGCATCGGCGGTATCGCCAAAGGCGCGGGTATGATCTGCCCGAACATGGCCACGATGCTTTGCTTCATCACCACGGATGCCAAGATCTCTGCTGACGAACTCAAGCGGGCCATGCGATCTGCCGTGGACCAGTCTTTTAACTGCATCACCATCGACGGTGACACCAGCACGAATGATACCGTCATCGTCATGAGCAACGGTCTGGCCGATGCAGCCCCGATCAAGAAGGGCAGTGATGATGCCAAGCTTTTCCGCTGTGCCTTGCATAAGGTCATGCTGGAACTGGCCAAGATGATCGTCGGCGACGGCGAACGTGTGACCAAATTTGTGGAAATCCGTGTGCGCAATGCCAGGACTCATGCCGATGCCAAGAAAGCTGCGGAAGCCGTTGCCAAGTCCATGCTGGTGAAGTGCTCCTGGCATGGCAGTGATCCCAACTGGGGGCGTGTGATCCATGCCGTGGGTTACTCCGGAGCGCGTCTTCGTGAAGAGCTGATTGATATTTACTTTGGCGGATTGATCGCCTGCAAAGGAGGCCTAACCACGAACACGCCTGTGGCGGAGCTGGAGAAGGTGGTTAAAGAGCCACGCTTCTCTGTCACCATCGATCTCAATCAGGGCTCAGCCAATCACATCGTTTACACCAGCGACTTGTCCGAAGAATACGTGGATTTCAACAGCAGCGAATACTCTGCCGCCATCCACGCGAAGCGACAGAAAGGCTTGGCCTAACAATCCCGCAGCCGAGCCGCCTCTTATCCAAAAATGGCGGTGATCGGCTGGCCTTTGTCGGCGATGGTGAAGGGGCGCTTTGTGGGTGAGTAGAGCACCTGGTCCAGGGGCAGGCCGAGGGCGTAGGCGATGGTGGCGTTCAGGTCGGGCGGAGACACTTTGTTCTCGGTGACCTCGATGCCCTTGTCCGTCTTTCCATAGGTCTGGCCGCCCTGCACACCGCCGCCCCAGAGAACGGAGCTGAAGGCCTTTGGATAGTGGTCGCGACCGGCATTCTGATTGATGTCCGGCGTGCGGCCGAACTCGCTGGTGATCACCACCAGCGTGTCCTTCAGCAGGCCCCGGCGCTCCAGGTCGCCTAACAAGGCACCGAGGGCCTTGTCCAGCTCGCTGATCTTTTCCGGTAGGCGGGCATAGATGTCATTGTGCATGTCCCAGCCGCCGCTGGTGACCTCGATGAAACGGACGCCGTGCTCGATGAGACGGCGCGCCAGCAGGCAGCCCTGGCCGAAGGTATTGTCGCCATATTCGGCCTGCAATTCCTCGGATTCCTGGTTCAGGTCAAAGGCCACGAGATCGGCGCTCTTCATGACCTTGACAGCGTCCTTGTAAACGTCGCTGTAGGCGCGCACGGCGCTGTGGGCGTAGGTTTTTTCAAAGCCTGCATTCAGCCGGGCGGAGAGGTTCAGGCGGTAGTCCAGGTCGCTCTCGCCCAGGGAGGCCATGCGCTTGCTGTGCTGCAGGCCGGTGGAGGGATTGTTCAACACCAGGGGCTGAAAGGAGGCCTCGAAGAAACCGCCGCCGGGATGCTTGCTGTCATTGGAGATGACCACTGTGCCAGGCAGGTCGGGGTTACCCTTGCCCTGAAACTTTTGCAACCACGCACCCATGGAGGGATGCCGGGTGGCACCGCGCATGGTGTAGCCGGTGTGCTGGTAGTAATTGCCCTGTTCGTGTGCGCCCTGGGTGCTGGAGAGGCTGTTGATGACTACGCCATGGTGCATGTATTTGGCCACGGTCGGCAGACCATCCCCGATCTTCACGCCATCCGCGCTGGTGGTGATGCACTTGGTATCGCCCATGGTCTCGGCTCCTGGGCTGACGCCAAAGGTGTCCAAATGGGTCATGCCGCCAGCCATGTAAAGGTAGATCACGTTCCGCGCCGTGGGCACCTGCCGTGCCTTGGAACTGCCTTCAAAGGCTACCGCGTGAGCCTGACCACGCATCAGCGGATGCATGACGGAAACTCCGAGACAAGTCTTGGCGATGTTCATGACAAAGTCACGACGGGTTGGTTCGTCAGAGCGGAGGAGGGCGGAGTTCATAGCGGGGACGGGGCTGAGGGCGGACGGGGCGTGGCTGAATGTTGGGCACTAGGACGGATAAGTCCCATGGGGCCTATGAGGCTACTGGATGAACAAGAACTGCGACCCGGTGATCAGGGCGTGGGTGATGTCCTCGACGGCTTTGTCTCCGCGTTCGTGGATGACCTGAGAGAGGGTGGCGCGTTCGTTGTTGGTGGGGCGGCGGCTGAGGAGGGCTTCGTAGAGGAGGCCGACCTTCTGGTCCGGGTTGCCTGCTTTGTCGATTTGCTGGCTAAGCATGGACAGCGGGCTGGTGAGGCTCTGGATCACGGGGCCGTTCAGCAGGGTTAGGGCCTGGGGCACGGAGGCGTCGTCACTGGCGTTGTCGATGACCTCGCGGTCAGACTGGCCAAAGGTGCGCAGGAAGTGACCAGGGCGTGCAGGGGAGGGCAGCTCGGAGGCACGGGAGACCATGGTATTGCCGCTGGCACTGCGCACGGCTTCCTTTCGTTCTTCTTTGCTCATTCCGGCCAAAATTTCACGACTCACCTGAGGACGCTTGATCTGCCGGTTGGGATTGTAACCACGGATCAGGTCTTCGGCACGCTCTTCGCCGATGAGGTTGGCCAGTAGGGTGTTGCTGGATTCGCGGCGCAGTTTGTTGGCGGCATTGGCCAGGGCCTTGGCTTGCGCAGGATCGACCGGCCCACCTTTTTGTTCGGCGATCTTGGCGCGCATGGCGTCCAGTTCGCGGTCGTTTTCCTTCCGCTGCTCCATGCCTGCCTTAGCGGCTTCGATGATGCCCTCAGGGCCTTTTTCCTTCATCGTGGTGATGAACATGTTCAGGTCATTCAGATACTGGTGCAGGCGCTGGTTTTCCTCATCCACCTCGCCGTCCACATTGCCCTTCGTGAGAGTAATCATGGAGTCCCAGACCTGCTCGGCGCTCATGCGGCGGAGGGTGGGGCCGGTGAAGTGATAGGTCTCGCCCAAGGCCACTTCCTGGGTGCTGGCCATGCGCTGGTAGGTGTCGGTATTGTAAAGCACCCGCAGGAAGGATTTGAGCGAGTATTTTTTCTCGATCATCAACTGTCCGAGGTAATCCATGAGCGCCGGGTTGCTGGCCACGGTGGAGTCGGTCATCTCGTCCAGAGGCTCGATCAAACCGATGCCGAAAACGTGTTTCCACATCCGGTTGGCAATGACGGTGGTGAAGCGTGGATTTTCGGGACTGGCCATCCAGTCGGCAAAGGCCTGCACGGTGGTCTGGCCCTCCTTGGGTTTGGCTTCATGACCGAACATGGCGCGGGCCTCGATGGTCTGGCCAGGCTTGGCATCATCATAGGCATAGTCGGCAGGCAGCTTGGGCAGTTTGCCCTCATTCCAGGTGACTGCGGTGTAGCGCAGAGGTTTCATGACATCGCCCAGGGCCTTGCGGACTTCCTTCATGTCTTCCGTGCTGACACTGCCCGATTTTGCTTCTGCTCGCATCTTGGCCACCTCTTCCGGGTGGTCCTTGGTATATTGACGGCGCTCTTTTGGAGTCATGTTGGCCAGAACCTCCGGCACCTGCTTGCCTTGCGGTTTCTTCGGCAGCTTGATTTCATTGACGCCGTTTCCGCGTGTGTCCATGCCATAGGTGAAGGCGGCCATGCCGTAGTAGTCCTTCTGGCTCCATTTATCGAAGGGATGGTTGTGGCACTGGGCGCAGACGATGCTGGTGCCCAGAAAGACCTGCACGGTGTAGGCCAGGTGGTCCAGTTTGTTCTCATCCCGCTGATAAAAGCCGATGCTGCCGCTGTCCCAAGCACCGCCTTCGGTGGTGAGCAACTTTTTGACAAACTGGTCGTAGGGCGTGTTGGCCTTCAGTTCCTTTTTCAGCCATTCTTCATAGGCCTCGGCGGTGATCTTGCCCTTGGTATTGTCCGTCAGGCGCAGGACATCGGCCCAAAAATTAAACATGTGGCTGGTGTAGCCGTCACTGCCCAGGAGCTTGTCGATGAGCTTCGTCCGCTTCTGGGGGTCTGTGGACTGGAGGAACTCTCGGCTTTCCTCGACGGTGGGGATGCGACCCGCGATGTCCAGATAAAGACGACGCACGATGACCTCGTCCGGGGCCGCTGGGTTGGCCTGGAGATTGTGCTTTTGCCAGTCGGCGGCGAGCAGGCTGTCGATCTTGGCGGCTTCTGGCAAAACCGCGCCCTGGGCGAGGGTGGCGGTGAGCAGGAGGAGGGCGAATGTTTTCATGGCGTGAAGACGGGCTTCGGTCTGACGCCTGCGGAAACGTGAAGATTCGGATGATCTTCAATTAATTTCACGAAGTCGGTCGAGGTGGTGCTGCTTTTGGTTAGACTACCCGGTGCAGTGATAGGCGTGTCCGTTTGTTTTCAGAACAGCGCGTCCTGACCATTAAAATACAAAGTAAATACTATGCATTTACTTCCAAATCTGTTAATCTAAGACCGAAATTATGAAAATCACGCCCATCCCTACACGGCTGACCTTTTCGGTGGCCACTGCACTGCTGGTGGTTCTTGTCTTGCTCCTCGTGTTGGCAGGTGCCTTACCTGCTTCTGCGTAAAAGCTCAGGCAGGTGGTTGTTCCACCTCATAGTAATCATCTTCGGCGATGTCGGGTATGCCGATGACCAACACCCGCATTTGCCCCCGCGCACCGTGAACGACGCCCGGCGGAATGTGAACGAGTGACCCTTTGCTCACGGGCTGCTCGGTTCCGTCAAGGATCACGACTCCACCTCCCTCTAGCACGTAATAAAGCTCCGTCGAGCGCTGATGATAATGCAAGCGAGCGCCATCAATATCCACAGCGTGAGCCCAGGCCGCCGGGGAAAGGGGCGCATCCTCGTGACTGATTAAACGGTCCCTCCAACCACAGGTGCTGCGTTCACGGGGAGTCTCGCCTTCATTTCGGATCAAAAGGGGGCCTGTTGAAATAGGGGGCATGCTTTTTACAACGAATCAACGCGAGTGGTGATGGTAAAAAAGAGCAGAAGATGCGGAGACACCTCATCGTTCACGGTGGCGCATGAAATGGACTTCTTTTTTTACCGCCCTGCTGGCTCTGTCTTGTCTTGGCCTTTCTGCCGCTGAGAAGCCGGATGTTTTGTTCATCGCTGTGGATGACCTCAATGACTGGGTCACTCATCTGCAAGGGCACCCGCAGGCAAAGACTCCGAACATTGATCGGTTAGTCGCACGCGGCATGGCCTTCACGAACGCCCATTGTGCCGCGCCTGCCTGCAATCCTTCACGTGCAGCTTTGATGAGCGGTTTGCGCCCCTGGCAGACGGGCATTTACACCAATGATGATCCTGCCGGTGCCGTGATGAAAGACACGCTCACGATCAATCGCCACTTTTTGGCCCAAGGATACAACACCCTGGGCGGGGGTAAGATTTATCACAATCTCAAAGCTGAAGGTCGTGAGGATGGTTGGACGGAATGGGCTGGCTTGTTTCCCACCATCAAGGAGCATGAGGGCAACATGAACGGTTTGAAAAATGGCCACTTTGACTGGGGTCCGGTGGATGCAAAGATGGAGGAAATGGGCGACCACAAACTCACCGACTGGGCGGTCAACCACCTCAAGACCGCCCCCACGGACAAGCCTCTTTTCCTTGCGGTTGGTTATGTCAAACCGCACCTGCCCTGGTATGTGCCGCGCGAATACTTCGACCGCTTCCCGCTTGAAGGCATCCAACTTCCCGTGACGAAGGATGACGACCTCGCCGACATACCCAAAGCGGGCGTGGCGATGGCCAAGCCTCAAGGCGATCACGCAGCCGTATTGAAGGGCAATCAGTGGAAACAAGGGGTGCAGGCCTACCTGGCCACCATCTCTTTTCTCGACGACCAGGTGGGCCGCCTGCTGGATGGTCTGGACGCCAGCCCGCGCAAGGACAAAATGATCATCGTCTGGTGGACTGACCACGGCTGGGCTCTGGGAGAAAAGCAGCATTGGCGGAAATTTGCCCTCTGGGAGGAAACCACCCGCACCTCTTGTGCCATCGTCGCTCCGGGAGTAACGAAGCCTAACCAGGTTTGCAAAGCCCCCATCGACTACATCAATATCTACCCGACGCTGTGCCAGCTCACCGGCCTGCCCGTGCCGGAGCATGTCAATGGCGGCAGCCTCGTCTCCCTGCTGCATGATCCCCTGGCGAAGTGGACCCAGTCCGCCATTTGCACCCATGGCCTTGGCAACCATGCCGTCCGCGACCTCTCCTGGCGTTACATCCGTTATGCCGATGGCAGCGAGGAGCTCTACAATCACACGGAAGATCCCAATGAGTGGACCAACCTGGCCGACGCACCCGGACTCCCGCAAACCATCAAGGCCAAACTCGCCGCCGAACTGCCGTCCGCCGACAGTGAAGTGACTCCCACCTCCGGTGGCAAAGGTGGAAATGGCAGCGAAAAGAAGGGCAAAGGAAAGAAGAAAAAGAACAAAGCCGACGAGTAAAGGGACTTCAAACTTAGCCCTTTGAATGGGCTCATCTCTTCGGGTTCCACAAGACGGACGAGTCACAGACTTTTCGAAAAAAGCCTCTTGCCATCTTTCTACTAACTTGGTTGCATACCAACCAGTTTGTATAATGAGAAGCACCAAAGCCGCCCGCAATCCTGCAGAGACGCGCCAGAAGCTCCTGGCCGCAACGCTGCAACTGATGCTGCGGCAGGGGTATGCCTCCACGACGGTGGATCAGATCTGTGCGGAGGCAGGGCTCACAAAGGGGAGTTTTTTCCATTACTTTGAGAGTAAGGAGACCATTGCCCGCGCTGCGGTGGATGCCTTTGCGCAGATGGGGACGGACTTGTATTCACCGGCCTGGAGCGAGCCGGGGCTGGACCCACTGGAGCAGCTCCACCGGCTGCTGGACATCATGATCACCTTCAATGAACGCCCTGATCAACCCTGCGTCTGCATGGTGGGCATGATGTCCCAGGAACTGGCCGCCGTGAACCCCGACATGCGCGCTGCCTGTGAAGGCCACCTCAAGGACTGGGCGGACCGTGTGACCCGCATGCTCACCGAGGCGAAGAAGATTCACAAGTTGAGGACGAAGTTCGACCCGGAGAAGATCGCCTGGTTTCTCAACAGCCTATGGCAGGGCTCCATGCTCATCGGCAAGACCCGGGAAAGCCCGGAGATGGTCATCGCCAACATCGAACTGGCCCGCAGCTTTGTGATGTCGCTTTTCGAAAATCCACCGCGCCGCACGGTGAAAAAGAGCCTCAACGAAAAAAAGTCAAAAAGTGTGTCCTCCCTGTCCTGAGCGCCGTCGTCCGTTCGTCATGTCTTTGAAAGCCTGAACCCAACACCTCATTCCTCCCATCATGAAGACACCCGCCATCACCTCCGAATACATGCTTCTTTTCCGCACCACCGGCTGGCAGCAGGACCTCTCCCCAACAGAGATGCAGCAGATCATGGGCAAGACCATGGCCTGGTTCGAGCGCCTCTGTGACGAGGGCAAGTTCAAGGCGGCCCAGCCTCTGTTTGACGAAGGCAAGATCATCTCCGGCAAAAAAGGCCGCCAGGTCGCCGACGGCCCTTTTGCGGAATCGAAGGAAACCATCGCCGGGTATCTGGTGCTGAGCGTGGAGACGATGGATGAAGCCGTCAGCATCGCCCAGGAGTGGCCCATGCTGGAGTGCGGCTGCACCCTGGAGGTGCGCCCCGTGGCACCGGAGTGCCCCAGCTTCAAAGAGATCCGCGAGCAGCAGATGCAGGGCCAGGGTGCGCTCGCGGCCTAACTGGAAGTAACCTCGTTCCAAGTCATGAGCGCCACCCCTCCAGCCGCTGCCGAGGCCGCCCAGGTCAGTCATCTGGCCGATCATCTTTTCCGTCATGAGTCGGGAAAGCTGGTCTCCATCCTGACGGGCATCTTTGGCATCCACCGCCTGCAGATGGCGGAGGATGTGGTGCAGGAGGCCTTAGCGCGGGCTTTGCAAACCTGGCCCTTTTACGGCATCCCGGCCAATCCCGCCGCGTGGCTGATGCAGACGGCCAAACATCTGGCGCTGGACCTCATCCGGCGGGAGACCAGCTTTCACGAAAAACAGCCCCGGATCATCGCCTTCATCGAGCAACGTTTAGCCAATACCGAAACGGAGGCCGAACCGATGTTTGACGATGAGATCAAAGACGACCGGCTGCGTCTGATGTTCGCCTGCTGTCATCCAGAGCTGTCGCAGGAGTCGCAGACGGCGCTCGCCCTGAAAGTGATGTGCGGTTTCAGCCCTTTGGAAATCGCCAGTGCCTTTCTCACCACGGAGGCTGCGATTGCCAAACGTCTCACGCGTGCCCGCCAGCGTCTTCAGGAGGAAAATGTGGCCTTTGAGATTCCCTCCGGTATGGAGCTGCCTGCCCGTCTGGATGCGGTGCTGCAAACCCTGTATCTCCTTTTCAATGAAGGCTACAAGGCCTCCAGCGGCGACAGCCTGATCCGCGAGGAACTGTGCACGGAGGCCATCCGCCTGGCCACGCTGCTGGCGGGGCACCCGGCTGGGAATCAACCGCGCACCCATGCCCTGCTTTCCCTCATGCTGCTGAACGGCGCACGCCTTTCCGCCCGTCTGGACAGTGCGGGAAACATCCTGCGTCTGGGCGAACAGGACCGTTCCCAATGGAACTATGGAATGATCCAGCGCGGGGTCATGCATCTGGGCCTGTCCACCCAAGGAGACCAGGCCAGTGAGTATCACCTGCAGGCCGCCATCGCCGCCTGTCATTCCTTGGCCGCCGATGCCGCCTCCACCGACTGGCCACGCATCCTGCGGCTGTATGATCATCTGATTCAGCTCAATGATTCCCCCGTCATCGCCTTGAACCGAGCCGTGGCGCTGGCCCGCGTGCAGGGGCCGGAGCAGGGCATCGCTGCGGTGGAGTCCATCCTGGACCGTCAGCCTCTGGATGGCTACCATCTCTTCCATGCCGTGCTAGGTGAACTGGAGGCCCAGCGCCAGCATTTTCAAACCGCCGCCGGTCACCTCCGCACCGCGCTGCAACTGGCCCACATGACCTCGGAGCGCACCCTGCTGAGCCGCCGTATCGAGGAATGTGAGCAGCAGCCTGCGGACTGAATATTTCCCTTTGCCCCAAATACACCTAACAAACAATCATCCTAAAACACAGACACTATGATCATCAAGATCCTCATCGGACTCGCCGCTCTCATCGCCATCCTCGCCGTTGTCATCTCCATGCGTCCAGACGACTTCCGCGTTACTCGTTCCATGACCATGGCCGCCACCCCGCAGGCGGTCTTTGAGCAGGTGAATGACCTGCACAAATGGGACGCCTGGTCCCCCTGGGCCAAGCTGGACCCGAATGTCAAAAACAGCTTCGAAGGCCCTGCCACCGGCCCTGGTTCGGTCTTCAAGTGGTCTGGCAACAATGATGTCGGTGAAGGCATCCAGACCCTCACGGAAAGCCGCCCTGGCGAACTGGTCCGCTTCAAGCTGGAATTCGTCCGCACCTTTGCCGGGACGAATGATGTGGACTTCACCTTCAAGCCCGAAGGCACAGGCACACTCGTCACCTGGACCATGTCCGGCAAAAACAACTTCATCAGCAAGGCGATGGGCCTGGTCATGGACTGCGACAAGATGTGCGGTGACTTTTTCATCACGGGCCTGACCAATCTGAAGGCCATCGTAGAGACCGCCCCCAAGGTCTAAGACAGGCGCGCTCAAGATTGCTCAAACAAACCCGCTGGCCCAAGCACCCTCATGATTGATCAACCAACGATTGTTCAAACCGAAGCCCTCACCGCCGCCGTGATCCGCTTCACCATTCCGCGCGACGAAATCAGGGAGGTCATGGGGCCTGCCATCCAGGAAGTCATCGAGGTTGCACAGGCCCAGGGCATCGGCCCTTCAGGCCCGGTCTTCTCCCACCATTTCAAAATGGAGCCGGAGATCTTTGACTTCGAAGTCGGAGTGCCCCTCTCGGCTCCCCTGAAACCCACAGGCCGTGTACAGGCCTCCGAACTGCCTGCCGCCAAGGTTATCCGCAGCGTTTATACGGGCCCCTATGAAGGTCTCGGCGATGCCTGGGGCGAGTTCATGGACATGATCGCCGCCGAGGGTCACAGCCTGACTCCGAATCTCTGGGAGTGCTACCTCACTAACCCGGAAACCCAACCTGACTCGAACACTTGGCGCACCGAGCTGAACCGACCGTTGGCCTCTTGATTTTCATCCACCATCTTTCCTTTGACCATGACCCCACCCAATACCAGCCCCATCACAGAACGTGAACTCATCCTCGTCCGGGAGACGGACGTGCCCCGTGAAAAACTCTTTGCCGGCTGGACGCAGCCGGACCTCCTCGTGCAGTGGTTCACGCCGAAACCCTGGACCACCACGGCCTGCGAGATCGACCTGCGGGTCGGTGGCACCTGCAAGACCACCATGCGCAGTCCGGAGGGGGAGGAGTTCCCCAATGAGGGCATCTATCTTGAAATCGTGCCTAACGAAAAGCTGGTCTTTACCGATGGCTATCGTGCAGGCTGGGAGCCGAATCCGGAACCTTTTTTCACCGCTGTGATCACCTTTGAGGCCCTGCCGAATAGCGGCACACGCTACACCGCCCGCGTTATGCACTGGACCAAGGAGGCCTGTGAAAAACATGCCGTCATGGGTTTCCAGGAGGGCTGGTCCAAAGCCTTCGATCAGCTTGTCGAACTCTGCCAAAAAAGTTAATCCATCCATGACCTACCCCATCGTTCACCCCTACCTTTTCTTTAGCGGTTGCTGTGAAGAAGCTATCGAATTCTATCATGTCTCCATCGGTGCCAGGGTGGAGATGATCATGCGTTTCAAAGAAGCGCCTGAGCCGCCTCCGCCGGACATGCTGGCCGCCGGTTATGAGGACAAGATCATGCACGCCTCCTTCTTCATCGGCTCTTGTATGATCATGGCCTCCGATGGCTGTGGAGATAAGGAAAACTTCAGCGGCTTTACCCTCTCCCTCACCGTGGAAACGGAAGAGGAGGCGGATCAAAAGTTCGCCGCTCTGGCAGAAGGTGGAGAGGTCACCATGCCATTGGGCAAGACCTTTTGGTCACCGCGTTTTGGCATGTTGAAGGACAAGTTCGGCATCGCTTGGATGATCAATTTGGCACCTGAAAGCGCGGATACCCTGGTGGCTTGACCTCACTGGCGTGCTCAATCCATTTGCACTTCACAGGCCCCGCATTATCCCAAGTCATCTTAAATTCAGTTGCCACGTCTTTTGGTGGCTAAACATTTATTTCAACGCATGTCCTGTTCTGCTGCCGCCTGCGAAACCACCCACGCTGCCGAGATCGTGACCTCGCGCCTTTTTGCCCAGTCACGTGAAATGGTCTTTGAGGCCTTTCATCATCCAGATCATCTCATGCACTGGTGGGGACCGGTGGGCTTCACGAACAGCTTCCGGGAGTTCGACCCAAGGCCAGGTGGGGCTTGGCGTTTCACCATGCATGCGCCGGATGGGACGGATTATCCAAATGCCTCGGATTTCATCGAGGTGGTGAAGCCGGAGCGAATCGTGTTCGTTCACCTGGGACCGGTGCATTGCTTTCAGATGGCCATGTTCTTTACGGAGGAAGCGGGTGGCACACGATTGACTTGGCGCATGTGTTTCGAATCTGTGGAGGAGGTGGTGAAGTTGGGCTCCTTCATCCAGGCGGCCAATGAACAAAATATGGACCGCCTCCAGGCCTTTCTTTTGCAGATGCCGCCGATGGATGAGGCCGAACGGACTTTCACAATCAGTTGTCATGTGAAGGCTCCACGTGATGTTGTATTTCAGGCTTGGACGGACGCTCGTTTGCTGGCCCAATGGTGGGGGCCGCACTCCTTCACCAATCCAGAATGTGAAACGGACCTTCGGCCAGGAGGATCATGGCGGATCGTTATGCGTAGCCCGGAAGATCTGGACTACCCTATTGGCGGCATTTTCCATGAGATTATTCCGGACGAAAAGATCGTCAGCACGGTAGATTGCACAGAGCACCCGTCAGAGTGGCATGACATGGTCAAGCCGGGACGCGGCCCCGAGGAAACCAATCCTGCCGGAGAGATGTTACAGACTGTGGTTTTCACCGGTGACTCTGACCGCACTACCTTGAGCGTGCGGACACGGTTTCAGTCACGCGAGATCAAAGACGCCTTTATCCGCATGGGCATGCATGACGGCTGGAATGAAAGCCTGGAGGGCTTGGCCGCGCTGTTGGAGCGTGGCGGATAAATTTCAAAGAAATCATCATCAGGTGTCCTTTGGGGATTTGCCTGTTCGTCATGTTCTTGAACAGCGCAATAAGCGCTCCATTCGCCCCTATTCAAACGATACCTCGCCATGACCAACAAACTCATCTTCATCAATCTGCCTGTTCAGGATCTTCCCAGGTCCATGGAGTTTTTCAAAGCCCTTGGCTAGAGCATATTAAATAATACTATAGCCACACGAAGCGAACCATCCAGCGGCATCCTTGGCAGTGACCTTGGAGAAG
>Ga0247834_1000137_pt1 | contig 132560 bp, 101 predicted proteins | sample LaCruzMarch2015__8_FD_187118 | JGI IMG/M metagenome (GOLD analysis project Ga0247834, IMG submission 187118) | Freshwater microbial communities from meromictic Lake La Cruz, Castile-La Mancha, Spain - LaCruzMarch2015_12m | ecosystem: Environmental > Aquatic > Freshwater > Lake | place: Spain...
CACAAACAAGTCCAGAAGCAGTTGTAAAAACGATTTTCAGCATTGCAAAAACAAATGAGATTCCGCACAAAATCTATCTGCTCATTGACGAATACGATCACTTTGCCAATGAATTACTGTCCTTTGATATGGATCGTTTCAAATCTGATGTCAGTAGAAATGGATTTGTACGCAAGTTTTACGAAAGCTTCAAAACCGCCACGGGAGAGGGAATAGTCGACAGAATTTTCATCACCGGGGTTTCGCCAATTACTCTGGATTCGTTGACCAGTGGGTTTAACATCAGCAGCAACATTAGCCTGAATCCCATTTTTCACGATATGCTGGGCTTTACGCATCCTGAAGTGGAAGCTATTTTGCATGAATCGGCCATTCCGATCGAGAAAGTCTCCGGAATGATGTCGGATTTAGAAGCTTGGTATGATGGCTATTTGTTTACAGAAGATGCCCATAACTTGTTGTTTAATCCCGATATGGTACTTTATTTTTTGAGAGAATACAGCATTATGAACAAATACCCTGCGGTCATGCTGGATACCAACGTGATTTCAGATTATCGAAAAATCAAAAATATTTTTAAAATAGGTGGCGAAGAGGACGCCAAATATGAATTATTGGAGACTTTAGTTGAAAAAGGGCATATTGATTTCCCCCTAACCCATCTGTACAATTTAGAAGCAGAATTTACGGAAGACGATTTTTTGAGTTTACTCTTTTACATGGGGATGCTTAGTTTTAGGGGGGTTGCGGATATTGGTTGGCGCTTCGAAGTGCCGAATTATGTCATCAAAAAACTTTACTTTGAATACTTTACATCCATTTATTTAGCCAAAACCCGCTTTGCAAAAACCAAAAGGCCAATCGTTCAAAGCATTTCTGCCTTGATTAGCGAGGCCAATCCAGAGCCTTTTTTCAAGCTTGTGGAATATGTGCTGGCCGAAAACCATTCCAACCGCGATGAATTGTCCTACGGCGAAAAACATTTACAAACCTTGATGATTGGCCTCCTGTTCCCCTACGAATCCTATTACATTCACAGCGAATACGAAGCCAGAAAAGGCTATCCCGACATTTTCCTGGAAAAAATGCCCAACCGCCCCGTCAAATACGACATTGTGCTGGAATTAAAATACGTGAAAAAATCGGCTGAAAAAACCTTGGAAAAAGTCATCCAGCAAGCCGAAACCCAATTGGATGAATACATGACCAGCGAACGTTTTTCCCGCCCGGATGTGCGCGGGTTTTATGCCGTTTTTCTGGGCGGCGAAGTGTACCAATGGAAACAATGGGTGTAGGGGCGACCCTATGTGGTTGCCCCTACACCCCCCCATGCGTGGTTGCCCAACAACCCGATTTGAACAACATTACCCTTTGCCCCATTCCATTCGGAGCCCAATTCCCACCACTCGGAAGACCAAACGCCGCATTGGGAAAGACTTTTTGTATTCCTGCATTCCGATGCTTATTTTTAAAGTGTAGGACAAACTGCAAGTTCCATCATCAATACCTTAAGCCATGCAATTCAGCACTCAAGAAGGCGCCATCCACGAATCCGTTCGCGACAAAATTTTCCAGCCCTTCTTCACCACCAAGCCGACCGGGCAGAGGACGGGTTTGGGGCTTTCACTGGCGTATGATATTGTGACGAAGGGGCATGGTGGAACGCTGACCCTTGGGCAAAGCTCCAATGGTACACTATTTGAAATAAAACTTCCGCTCATTTGAAGATTTCTCCATCCATTCGGACAGTAAAACCTACCATTCGGAAAGCGTTTACATCCATTCGGAGGATAGCACTGGTTTTTCGGCCCTTTCCTTTGCATTTTTGTACCAGAGGTCGAAACGTAAGGTTTCAGTACTTAACCCTCAAGAGGGAGGATTAGAAGCAGCATTTTAAAAAACTACTTTTATCCTTCAATTCGCATTAAAAAATACGCTATCTCATAAAACACTTGTATGAAAATCCTAAACCGTTTTGCAACCTTAATTTTCCTTGGTTTTGCTGCAACAACACTAAACGCCCAAAACACCTACGCCCTCATCGTCGGCATTTCTCAATACAAAGAGATGCCCGCGTTGCAGTACGCTGATCGCGATGCCATCGCCTTCGCGGAGTTTGTCAAAGGCCAGGGCGCAGCGGAAGAACAGGTCAAAATCTTCCTCAACGAAGAGGCAACGCGTTTGAACATCGTAGACGAACTCTACAACCTATCTAAAAAGACCAAAGCCGGCGATCGATTATACTTTTACTTCGGTGGTCACGGTGACCTGGAAGCCCAAATTGCTTACCACAACTCACTTTTGCTCCTGCACGGCTCCTTGCGCAAAAACTACTTCCAGGGGCAAGAGTTTTTGCAATTGTCGGAGTTGCGTACCTGGTTGGGCACTTTGGCGCAAAAAAAGGTTCAAGTCGTTTTTATCGCCGACGCTTGCCATTCGGGCGGTTTGATTGGCGGTAAAGAAGGTTTAACCAAAACCCAACAAGCACTGCAAGATAGTTGGGCGGGCGTCACCAAAATTTTATCCAGCCAAAGCAATGAATTTTCACTGGAAGGCAAACAATGGGGCGCTGGCCGAGGCTTGTTTTCTTACCACTTGGTCAATGGCTTGAAGGGAAAAGCAGATGCCAACAAAAATAAACAGGTGAGTTTGGGCGAATTGGAGCTGTATCTAAAAACCAACGTCGTCAAAGAGGCAGCCCCCAATAGCCAAACCCCACTCATTCAAGGCGAAGCCAAGGAACTACTGGCCATGGTGAACGAGCTAGAATTGAAAAAACTGCTCGATGCCGAACGCCTGGGCTTCCCCATCATAACCGAGGCCAATTTCAAGGCCAATATCGAAGATTTATTGGTGGGACTGGATTCCTCTCTAGTAGGCACTTACAAAAGATTCCGCAAAGCACTGGATGAAAAACGCATCCAAGGCTTTGACGACAAAAACGACTACGCTTTATTGCATTATCGCACAATGATGGAGGCAAAAATACCCGAAAAAATATCTGCAGTAATGAAACGAAGCTTGGCCGCTGCTTTATTGGAGCGGGAGTTGAACTTGCTCAAAGATGTACGCGAACGCGGCGCTGGATACCTGCGCAGAAATGACATGGCCAATCCAAGCACCTTGCTTAACGCCATTCAAAATTTGAAAGAAGCCCAAGATCTTTTAGGTTCAGCACATTATTTTTACCCGCTGCTGCAATCTCGGATTTGGGTGTTGGATTCGCAATTGCGGATCCAACCTTCATCGGCAGCTTTATCCACAGATAGAACACCTGAGCAGATAGAAAGGGACGGCCGCCTGGCTTATGAGGCCCGAAAACGCAAAGAAAGGAGCCAATTACGACAAGCCCTGGAAATTGAGCCAAACATGATCTCTACTTACTCTCTACTTTCTTCCTCGTATCGAGTTCTCGCCGAAATGAATATTGTGGGGCCAGATAACATGGGCCAAAAATTGGATTCAGCCCTATATTACCAGGAAAGGGTCGCAGAATTACTCCCCAACCAAGCCCAAGCTCATTTCAATTTGGCCGGCAGCTACGCCCCGATGCCTTATACCAACCCTGCAGGTAAGTCGGTTCCACACCCCAAAGCCATCTACCATTTCGAACGAGCCATTCAAGCAGATTCTTCTCTTTTAAACGCTTATGACTCTTTGGGCGACCTCTACATGGGTTTGCAGATTCAACCCAGCGGGTTTCGGGCCATGGCTACCGATCCGGCTTATCGAGATTATCCTAGAGCCATTGCTTGTTTTGAAACAGCATTGCGCATTTATGAAGCCGATGAACAAAAACTGATCCAAAAAAATCAACTTAAACTCCCCACTGGTAGTGGGCGGGTATTCGGCAACCTAATTGGTTTGGGCAATACCTGGAACAAACTGTACTTTTTGTACAAAGCCAGCGCCGATTCTGTAGGCATGAAAATGTATCTCGATAAAGCTTTTCAACGTGCCAAGCAGGAAGAAGATCCATTTGGTGCTTTGCTCATCGCCGGAAAAATGTTTGATGTTTTCAACTGGAGTGAAGACTTTGAGGAGCTCAAGATTGTACTCCAACTGAACCAAATGGCTTTGCTCAAAAGAGAAGTAGAGCTACAAGGAACTACTGAACAAAACAAACCACTACTCGCACTAAATTACCGGGAACAGCTCAAAAACATGGGCGCTATGCACGCTGCGCTAAAAAACTATACCGAAGCCGAAAAATACTACCTTGCTGCAATTGCTTATCCCATTCCGCCCACCCCAATCACCCAACGCTTAAGGTATAGTGGCTCCATGGCCAATGGGGAGCCCGACAAATATTTTATTTTGAACCCCTGTGTACAATGTATTCAAGGCTCAGCAGAAAGAGGGTATTGGTACAGCCTAGATGCCTATGAAGGCATGTTTCACCTCAAATACCAACAAAAACAGGTAGACGAAGCCTTTGAATGGTTGGAAAAAGCCTTTCAACAGGCAGTGAAGGAAAATGGCAATGACACCTCAAGTAAATCTTTTGAGGAAGTCATTTTCTGGGCCTACCCTAGCCTGGACCAGACCCGCTTCAAAACCCTTAAAGCCAAATATTTTTCCCCTATAAACGCCGAAAAAAAGTAAGCCCACACAACAATTACACCTATGAAAAAGCTTCATTTTTTGACTTTGATCATTTGTGCCTGGGTTTTGTCCCCGCTTAAAATTCAGGCACAAAACACCTACGCCCTCATCGTCGGCATTTCTCAATACAAGGAGATGCCCGCGCTACAGTATGCCGATCGTGATGCCATTGCCTTTGCGGAGTTTGTCAAAGACCAGGGAACTCCCGACCAAAACATCAGCCTCTTCCTCAATGAAGATGCCACCCGCATGAACATTGTGGACGAACTCTACCGCCTGAGTCGAATCCTGAAACCTCAAGATCGTTTTTACTTCTACTTTGGCGGGCATGGCGACCTGGAAGCCAAAATCGGCTACGAAAACGCCATGCTCCTCCTGCACGGCTCCTACAAAACTGGTTATTTTCAAGGGAAGGAATTCCTGCAATTTTCTGAGCTCAAAACCTGGCTCACGGCCCTAAGTAAAACCCAAACCCAAGTTATTTTTATTGCCGACGCCTGCCACTCAGGGGGCTTGATTGGTGGCAAGGAAGGCGTTTCCAAAACCCAAAAAGCCTTACAGGAAAGCTGGGGGAATGTCACTAAAATCCTCTCCTGCAAAGCAGACGAGTACTCCCTGGAAGGCAAACAGTGGGGCGGTGGCCGGGGATTGTTTTCGTACCATTTGGTCAATGGATTGACGGGCCGTGCAGATGCGAATAAGGACAAAAAAATAAGCCTGGGCGAATTAAAAAACTACCTGCAAACGAATGTCTTGCTCGAAGCGAACCCGAATGTACAAACCCCGGTTATCCTGGGGGGCAACGAGGCGCAGTTTTTGTCCAATGTAAGCAAAGCAGGCCTGGCACAATTGGACGATTATGAAAAAAGGAACTTCCCCATCATCACCGAGGTGAACATCAAAGGAAAGCATGATAAAATGTTGGCGGAATTGGAAGCAAAGCTGGATACTTCTATTGTGGATACCTATAAAAAACTCAGTAAAGCGTTGAAGGAAAAACGGTTAGCGCCCCATGATGATTCAGTAGATTGTGCCCTGATGCATTATAAAAAATTGATTGCCTACAAAATCCCTGACAATCTCTTCCAACTCGTTAAACGCAATTTGACAACTGCTTTATTGGAACGGGAATTGGACATCATGAAAAAAGTCAGAGAACAGGGTGCAGGCTTTCTGATGGAAGTTGTAGAACCTAAAAAATTACCATCCGCGATTGCAAATTTGGATGAGGCCATGAATGTCTTGGGAGTCGATCATTATTTCACCAACTATTTACAAGCCCGGAAGCTGGTGCTTCAAGCTCTATTGCCGTTCAAGCTTCCCGGCATGGGCATGAATACCCAAATTGATGCCTCCCGACAAGCATCAAGAGACCATCGTGAAAAGTCGCGAGAAAGTCTGTTAAAGGGGTTAAAACTAGAACCCAGTATGATTTCTACGTATGTAATACTTTCTTTAACTTACATGACCAGCGGTAAATCTGATTCTGCCCTATATTATCAGGATAAAGTGGTTGAACTCTTGCCCAACCAGGCTATTGCCTGCATGAATGCTGGCTATCTCTATGCTAAAACGAAGTACAAAGATGCCGAAAACCGGGTCATGCCCCATCCCAAAGCCATTGAATACCTGGAACGAGCCATTCAACTGGACTCTACGCTCATTAAGCCTTATATGACCTTAGCGGGGCTCTACCGGGGAAGTTCTCTGGATTCTGGCTATTACGACTTTCCAAAAGCCATTTATTATTATGAAAAACTACTAAAATTTTATGAAAAACCGGATGAAGAACTCATTAAATTCGGTTTTAATACAACTCTGTCCAAGGATGAAATGTTTAAAATAACTCCGGCACAAGATTTACTTTCAAATCTCATGTATACCTATTCCATGCTTCATTTCCTTTACAAGCATACAGGTAATGTGGCAGAATCGGCCCTTTATTTGCAAAAGATTCAGCAAAAAACTGATTTTTTAGATTCCCCAACCACTTACCTGAGTGCTGGCCTGGCCATGTATAGAATATATCTGTGGACGTACCAGGATCTTTTTTTAACGCATGCCCTTGATTATTTCCAGCTCGCTTTAAATAGTGCAAATGAAGAATTTAAAGGGGCGGCCAATGAAGAAAAACCTTATCAAAACATGAGGAATCGCGAAATCATCAAAATCATTGGTGTAACCCATCATGCCCTCAGAAACTGCGTTGAAGCTGAAAAATGGCTTCTTCAAGCGCTGAATTACCCTTTGCTAAATTCATCCAATAACCTTAAATTGAAAAACATTGGTAGCTTTTACATGGGTGGTCTGAAGGAGAATAGATTATACAGTGTACCAGAATTTCATTCACCAGGAGTACTTCTCTACAAAGGATTTGGTTATTGGTATACTATTGAGCCAAATGTAGAGCTGTTCTACATCAAACTAGAACAAAATAAACCCGAAGAAGCTTTCATCTGGCTAGAAAAAGCATTTCAAAACTCCGCTGCCGAATTCGGAAATGATATGTCAGGAATAGTATTTGAAGGGGCTGTTTTTGAAACATTCCCTGATTTGGATAAAGCCCGTTTCAAAGCCATCAAAGCCAAATATTTTCCACCCACTAATCCTGAAAAGAAATGAAAAAGGCAATGATACCTCGGGCACGCCTTACCGCAATATTGTGCTAAAAACTTACAAGAACATTGACGTAAACGCCTTCAACGCGCTATATGAAAAGTACTTTCCAAAAACAAACGAAAAGAAGTAGGCACGCTTATTGCTCTACTTTTATACTTCGCATGCTGGGCCTGTTGCTGCTCTGTTGCTGGGCTTGCACACTGCTGCATGCCCAGCAACCCGATTCCACCAAAAAGCCAGCACCTACCAACCTGAACCCCTTCATCCTGCCTGGTGATACTTCCGATTTCCTGGACAAATACATCATTTCTGAATTGGAAAAAGTACAATACGCCAAGTACTCCGAAGACCTGAAAAAACAAACCTTACAAAAACTGCTCGAAAACCAAAAACTCCAAAACACCAGCTTGCAACAAAAGCTGATCAACCAACAAATCAAAGTAGAAGCAGACCGCAAACAAGCGGAGGCCGACCGCAAAGCAATCCAAGCCAAAGAGGAACAGGCCGCCCAAAAACAAAAAATTCGTCAACTCAAAGTCAAAGAACTGAACCAGCGTTTGCAATTGGAAAACCGTACCCGCAATTTTTTGCTCATCGGGGTGCTGTTGCTCACCTTGCTGGGCATTTCTCTTTTATGGTCCAACCAGCAACTAAAAAAACGCAACCGATCCATCCAGCAATTGTCTGCTGAAAATTTAATTAAGGAACAAGAAAAACAACAAATCCTGACTTCACAAAATGAAACCCTGGAAATCCAGGTAAACGAGCGTACTCAAGAACTCAATCAATCCCTGACCGAACTCAAAGCCACCCAAAACCAACTCATCCAATCCGAAAAACTCGCTTCTCTCGGTGAGCTGACCGCCGGTATCGCCCATGAAATCCAAAACCCGCTCAATTTCGTCAACAACTTTTCTGAACTCAGTGTGGAATTGGCCGAAGAGTTGAAAGAAGAAATTAACAAACCGGAATTGGACAAAGGCCTGATCGAAGAACTAGTTTCCGATCTGGCCTTGAATCAGGAAAAAATCAACCACCACGGCCAACGCGCCTCCGCCATTGTCAAAGGGATGCTCGAACACTCGCGTAGCAGCAGCGGCGTCAAAGAACCCACCAACCTCAATGCGCTGGCGGATGAGTATCTGCGCCTGGCTTATCACGGTTTGAGAGCAAAAGACAGTACCTTCAACGCCACAATGGAAACACATTTTAATCCGGATTTGCCCAAAATTGAAGTCATCCCGCAGGACATTGGACGGGTGCTGCTGAATTTGATCAACAATGCATTTTATGCGGTTGCTGAGCGCAGTCGAAGTACTGTGCAACAGCGGGCGAGTGTCGGAGTGACTTCGAGTCACACCGACACTATGTACCAACCCACCGTCACAGTTTCCACCCAAAAAACAGACAATCAAATCATCATCAAGGTAATGGACAATGGCAACGGCATCCCCGACGCCATCAAAGACAAAATCTTCCAACCCTTTTTCACCACCAAGCCTACCGGTCAGGGAACGGGTTTGGGGCTGAGTTTGGCGTATGACATTGTGACGAAAGGGCATGGGGGAAGTTTACAGGTGGTATCACTACAAGGCGAGGGTAGCACCTTTACAATGATTCTCCCCATAGCAGAGCATGTTTCAAACGGCTAAACGCGTAAATTCTTGGAGAAAAGCCTACAAAAAACCGAGATTTCTCCAAGTATTGATTTTATTCCTGGAGAAATCTGTATAAATTTGTACGATTTCTTCAAAAAAAATTCACGCATTATGGCTATAGCAATTATTGGTCGAGAAAAAGAGCGGGAAAAGTTAGACAAGATACTGCAATCAAATCAGGCAGAGTTTCTAGCACTTTACGGTAGAAGAAGAGTGGGTAAAACCTTTTTAATCCGTCAATATTTGAAGGATCGGATCGTCTTTGAGCTTTCAGGAACAAAGGATGGAAAAAAAGACCAACAACTTCATAATTTCTTTGAAGAATACCTCAAACGCACCAAAGGCCAACAAGCCACTAAAACACCTGCGAACTGGCAAGTGGCTTTCAGCTATTTGGCCGAGTATTTGGGTAGTTTATCCTCAAACAGTGGCAAACAAGTTGTATTTATTGATGAAATGCCTTGGCTAGACTCCCCAAAATCAGACTTCATTTCCGCACTCGAATTTTTTTGGAACCAGCATGTTTCTAAAATGGAGCACGTTTTACTCATTGCTTGTGGTTCGGCGACTTCCTGGATTCGGAAAAACCTGATCAATGCCCGTGGGGGATTGTACAACCGCATTACCCAACGCATCAAATTGATGCCGTTCAGCTTGTATGAAACGGAGCAGTTTGTTCAGACTTTAGGCACAAAACTTCCCCAATATCAGATTCTTGAACTCTATATGGTCATGGGAGGCATTCCATTTTACTTGAAAGAAATTGAAAAAGGTAAAAGTGCAACCCAATTGATTGATGAGATATGTTTTTCAACCCAAGGGCTACTCTATGAAGAATATGCCCAATTGTATCACTCGCTATTTAAAAATGCCGAACACCACATTGCAATCATCGAAGCACTGGCGGCCCAGCCTCAGGGAATGACCCGAATTGATATGGCTACCTATACCAAAATAAGTGAAGCAACCCTTACTCGAACCTTGGAAGAACTGGAAGAATGTGATTTTATATCCATTTTTCAACCCTTCAGCAAGAAAAAAAAGGATTCAATCTATAAACTAACCGATCTTTATTCCCTGTTCTTCCTCAAATTTATCAAACCCAATAAAGGAGGTGGAAGCCGCCTTTGGGAGCAGTTATCCAAACAAAGCACATATGTGGCCTGGAGTGGCTATGCCTTCGAAAACATTTGCATGTTGCACATCAATCAAATTAAAGCCGCACTGGGAATTAGAGGCGTATACACCAAGCACAGTTCGTGGAAATTTAAGGGAAATGATGAACTTCCAGGGGCACAGATAGACATGATTATTGACCGGGCTGATCAAATTATCCATTTGTGTGAAGCAAAATTTACCAAAGAAAACTTTACCATCAATAATGCTTTTGCGGCGCAATTGCGGCTAAAAAAAACCATTTTCAGGCAAGCGACCAAGACCAAAAAAGCGACGTTTACAACTTTGCTTACGACTTATCCTGCCTTGCAAAACAAATATTACCTGGAGGAAGTGGACAATGAAATCACGATGGATAAATTATTTAAACCGGATGAAATTTAGCAATGATCTAAATTTTTTATTGGACAATTTCAGCTCTTTTGCGGATTATGCCATCCATTCGGACTGTAAAAGCTACCATTCGGAAAGCGGTTACATCCATTCGGAGGATAGCACTGGTTTTACAGGCCTTTCCTTTGCATTTTTGTACCAGAGGTCGAAGTTAACGCTCAAAATCTTAAAGATCATGAATGCAAAGTTCCATCTGAAGGTTCAGAATTTATTATTAACTTGCCACTGTAGTTGTTGTACAATATGAAGCACCTTACCCTCATCCTTCTTTTATGGTCTTCTTTCACTTTTGCTCAAAAAAGTGAAGTTTTCCGCATCGACAGTTTGCCGAAGGAGGGAGTGGTATTGGACAAAGGCTGGAAATGGCACGCGGGGGATAATCCAGAGTGGGCGAAGGCGGAATATGATGATGTGGGCTGGGAGAGGATTGATCCGACGAAAAGTATCAGCGATTTACCCCAAATCAAAAAAGCGGAAATAGGCTTTTTTCGACTATCTGTTTGGGTAGATTCTACCTTACTGAACAAAGTTTTGGCGCTAAAAATCAGGCAAACCGGCGCTTCCGAAATTTACCTGAATGGCCAACTTATTCATCAATTGGGTAAGGTGAGTCAAAACCACAACCAAGAGCAAACACTTTTGCTGCAGGGCACTCCTTACAGCATCCTATTCACCAAAACTGGACAACAAACCCTGGCCATACGCTATTCTTTTACCCGCAAAAACATCCTGCTCAAGTATCGACCGGTAAAGTATGTAGCTTTCAAAGCCGTTTTGGGAGATTTAGACACAGCGAACCAATTGTATACCGAAGACAAGGTTTTTTATACTATTTTAAGCTACTACAAGTTTGGGATTTTGCTTTTTTTAGGAATTATCCATTTGTTGTTGTTTTTAATGCACCCGAGCAAAAAAGCCAATTTGTATATTGCCATTTATGCTTTTCTTCAGAGCATTGCCTTTCATTTTGACAACAACGTTTCTACGTTGCCCATCACTGGTGAAAAACTCTATTGGTACACCCATTTTAACATTGTTCTCGTTATTCTTAACGGTATTTTTTCACTATTGACCATCTACGCCTACTTAAAAATACCCAGACAAAAGATGTTTTGGTTGATGACCAGCTTGTTGATCGTCGCATACCCGTTTTGCATTTATTTTCCTACTTTCAGTACCTTTTATACTGCTTTTATTTACAGTGGACTTTTGGCTTTTGAGGCATTTCGATTGTCCTTAAGCCACTACAAGCAAAATCAAACTGGCGTAAAATTTATTACCGCAGGGTGGTTGGCTTACATCTTGTTTATGGGCTTATTTTATTTGATGATTTTTGGCTTTCTTCCTTTTAATTTGATGTTGAGCGATCTGTTTGCCAATTTGGGATTGCTGAGTGTGCCCGTTTCATATTCTTTGATGTTGGCTGTCGATTTTGCTAAAATGAACCGAGAATTGAGCGCCAAACTCCTGGAAGTAGAACATCTTTCTCGCGAAAAACAACAATTTCTCGCCGCACAAAACGAAACCCTCGAACGCCAGGTCACCACACGCACCGCCGAACTCAACCAATCCCTCGAAACCCTCAAGGCGACTCAGGAACAACTCATTGAGCGCGAAAAACTCGCTTCTCTCGGAGAACTTACGGCTGGAATCGCCCATGAAATCCAAAATCCCCTTAACTTTGTCAACAACTTCGCCGAGGTCAGTACCGAGCTGATCGATGAGATGACAGATGAATTGGGCAAAGGAAATCAAAGCGAAGTTCAAGCGATCTCTCAAGACCTCAAGCAGAACCTGGAGAAGATCAACTACCACGGCAAACGTGCCAGTAGCATCGTCAAGAACATGCTCGAACACTCGCGTACGAACGCTGGACATAAAGAACCGACCGACATCAACGCATTGATCGATGAGTGTTTGCGCCTGAGTTACCACGGCATGCGCGGCCAGTTTCGCAATTTCCAGGCCGACTACGAACTGAACCTGGCCAGCCATTTGCCCAGCACAAAAGTGGTCAAGCAAGACCTCGGTCGGGTTTTGCTAAACTTGTTCAACAATGCCTTCTATGCGGTACATGAAAGAATGAAGCAAATGGAAGGCACGCAGCCGCACGATTATGTGCCAAAAGTAAGTGCAAGTACCAGTAAGCTGAAAAACGGCATCGAAATACGCATCAAAGACAACGGCACAGGTATTCCTGAAGCATTGAAGAACAAAATTTTTCAACCCTTTTTTACCACCAAACCCACCGGTGAAGGTACTGGCTTGGGGCTATCCCTGAGCTACGAGATCATTACCAAAGGACATGGTGGAAGCCTGAGTATAGAATCAACCGAAGGCATGGGTACCACGTTTATTATTGAATTGCCATTTGAACCTAAAACCTAAACCATATGAATATCCTGGTCGTTGACGATGAAATGGACATCCGCACGCTATTTGAACAAAAGTTTCGCAAAGAAATCAAAGACAAGGTTTTTACCTTTCAATTTGCCCATTCGGGTGAAACGGCACTGGAGCTATTGCAAACCGAAGGCAGCAGCATCGTTCTGATTCTTTCCGACATCAATATGCCCGGCATGAGTGGGATTGAATTGTTGAAAAGAGTACGCGGTGTTTATCCCAGCGCACCTCCCAAAGTGTTCATGATTACAGCATATGGCGACAAAGAAAACCGGGAAAGTGCCAGTACTTTTGGAGCCGACGATTTCCTGACCAAACCCATTGATTTTGCTTCCCTCAAAGAAAAACTGCAAGAACCTGTATCATGAATAAGATCCTGGTAGTTGACGATGAAAAAGACCTGGAAGTACTGATCAAGCAAAAGTTGCGCAGGCAAATTCGCGAGGGAAAGTATCAGTTTGTTTTTGCCAATGATGGCATTGAAGCACTGATGCTGCTGAACAATGACCCCTCGATTCATACCATCCTCAGCGACATCAACATGCCCCGCCTGGATGGGCTAGGTCTGCTGCTCAAAGTGAATGAAATCAACCCCTTGATCAAAACGGTCATCCTCTCCGCTTATGGAGACATGGACAACATCCGCACCGCCATGAACCGGGGGGCGTTTGATTTTCTGACCAAGCCTGTCAACTTTGAAGACCTCGAAATTACCATCGATAAAACCCTTGCCTACGTCAATCAATTGCAAAATACCGTGCAAGCCATTCGGGAAAACAACATCCTGAAAATGTATGTCGATCCCACCGTTTTGCAATACATGACCCGCACAGAATTCGCCCACGATGTGACCCTCAACGAGACCATTGAAGCCACAGTCGCCTTCATCGACATTTGCGGATTTACCGCCATCGCCGAAAATGAAGCGCCCGATTTGGTGGTAAAATTGCTCAACAAGTACTTTGACCTCATCGTAAAGGAGATCACCAGTTTCGGTGGCTACGTCGACAAATTCATGGGGGATGCCGTAATGGCTGTTTTCAAAGAAAAATTTCATGCCGACAAAGCCGTAGAAGCTTCCTTATCGGTTATCCAGCAAATATCCACCATCCACGAAGAACTGAATAGCATTGCCCAATACCAACCCAACGTCTCGATTGGCATCAACAGTGGAGAAATGGTTTCTGGCAACATTGGTTCGGTTTCGCTCAAAAGGTTGGATTATACCGTCATTGGCGATGTGGTCAATACGGCCCAACGCATTCAGGCCCATGGCAATCCGGGCGAGGTACTAATTGGCGAAAACACTTACGAAATGGTAAAGGATGCCTTCGTCTGTCACCGCAAAGCCGATGCAGTAGTCAAAAACAAAACCAATCCCATCCAAATCTTCCAGGTTGTGGAGTAAGCTTTCACTTAATACCTCACGTCACGCATTTTACCGCAGAGTAACGGAGTTTACGCAGAGTTTCGCGGAGTTTCCTTTAGTTTTTTTTAGTATTAAGGAGGTTGTTGCCACCTGCGGTGGCTGGAGATCGTGTTCCAGTAGTATCGTACCTAAATCAACTGCTTGGACTTGATTTAGGTCAATGAACCAACCTTCAACAACGGCGACCTCCGCGGCCTCTCCGCACCGAAGGTGCCTCTAAAAAACTCCGCGAAACGCTGCGTAAACTCCGTTACTCTGCGGTTATATGCGTGAGGTGAGTCAAAAATTAAATCTTAATTGATTTTGTAATCGACAGACCTAAAGTATTAGAAAATCACAATAGCGAAGCTGCCTGCGTAAGGTGAGTTAATACTTTGTTCCAGACTCCTTCCGGGCATCTTCAGGCCTAAAGCTGTGCAACAACTCCTTGCAGCCCCTGGCCAACAACAAGGTATCAATTCCCACTGCAATCATGTTGGCACCAGCAGCCAGGTATTCATCAGCAGTAGGTTTGTCCAGCGCCATTACACCCGCTACTTTCCCCGCCGCTCTGGCGCGCTTGAGGGCATCTATCACTACCGCCTTCACTTCCGGGCAATTGGGTTGTCCCAGATAACCCATCGAAGCCGCCAAATCAGAAGGCCCGATAAAGATGCCATCCAGACCCTCGACTGACAGGATCGCATCCAGGTTTTCGATACCCGGTACGTTTTCCACCTGCACGATGGTACAAATTTCTGCCCCTGCCGTGTGGAAGTAATCGTCTACCGCATTCCAATGTGCGGCACGCGCCATTGCAGTCCCAATTCCCCGGATGCCAATGGGCGGGTACTGCGTGGATTTGTACATCAGTTCTGCCTCTTCTTTGGAGTCAACCATCGGAACCAGAATGTTTTGTGCACCCACATCCAACAATTGCTTGATGAAAACGGGGTCACTCTTGGGAATCCGCACAAACATGGGCACATCGTAGCGCGACATCGCCTGCAATTGGATGAGCATTGTCTGGAGATCAAAAGGGGCGTGTTCGCCATCGATCAGCACCCAATCGAAGCCAGATCCAGCCAGGATTTCGGCGGCAAAACTATCTACCAGGCCATTCCAAATGCCCAATTGTGGTTCATTGCTTTTTACAGCCGCCTTGAATTTATTTTTTGTTACTTCCATGGTTTATTGATGCATACGGAGTAATGAGGTATGCACAAAAATAGCGCAATCTCCCGGAAGCCAAAGCAAAATGGGGTTTATTGCTTCAAAAACTTAAGCGTTTCCGAGCGACCATTCGCTTGTGTTATTTGCAAGGAATACCATCCGGAAGGCAAATGGCTCAAATCCAGAGCAGACAATGGTTGTCCATTTTCAATTGACAATGGTTGATCCATTACCCGGCGGCCCAATTGATCGAAGATGCTTGCCTGCCACAATCCAGCAGGCGAGCCATCCAGCTCCAGTTTGACCCTGTTGTCAACCGGATTGGGAAAAATGCGCAACGCAACTCCTCCCCTGCCAACCCCGTCCAGTGCAATCACTTTGCTGTAGGTGATTTCCCCTTCCAGGTCTACCATTTGCAGCCGATAATAGCGCAAGCCCGGATCAGCGGCAGTTTCAACCTGATACAAAGATCCATCATGAGCAAGCACTTTGTTTGCTGGAAAAAAGGCCAACCCATCGATACTTTTTTCAATCACAAAGTAATCCGGATTGGAATACACATCTATCAACCAACTGATCTTGACTTTTTCATTTTTTTGGAGCACCTGAAAATCGATAAGGGTAATCGGCAGCACACTCACTTCGTTGTTGACCGTCCAAAAAGCAGATTCAAAAGATATTCCGCCCAGCGACATGGCATACCCCACACTACCAGCTCCAGCAGTACCCACAGCAGGCATGTAACCAGTAAAATCAATGCTGGATCCGTCGTTACTGCGGTATACACTACACAGGGTTCGATTGAAATTTGTTCCTTCTTGGCCCGAGTTCCAATTCAGGGTCAACCCCACAGTATTGCCTCCGCCTACCGATTCCGTAATAAACCAACTGCGCTGAATGCCGTCTTGAGAAAGCCCGGTGGGACTGACATACGCTGTAAATACATCGGTAGGCCCTACGCTGTTGCTGATACTGACCGGGTTGTAACTGCTGCTGCGCGTGCCAACGGGAAAAAAAGTACTACTTCCACTGGGAACGGTGAGGCTGAGTCCTCCAGTGCTGCCCGCATTGCCCAGGTTATCCCCAGTGACCACAAATTGGCTGCTGTTGTACCCAGAAATGCTGCCTGCTTTCAAGAAATTGTCGTTGGTGTAAATGAATCCAGATTGCAAACTTAGGGAGAGAAATACCGTCATGTTGCTGTTCAGCAGCAAGCCATTGCTGTTGGAAACGACCACATTGTGCACCGTTAGTGGAGTATACCCATTGGTTGTTTGGAGTGTAGTACCCACAAACATGATGTAGCTGTTGTTGGAAGACGTGATGCTTCCGCCGTTGTAGGTAAGGTCACCAAAAATTTTGAGCGAAGCGCCAGACAACAACAATAAGCTGGAGAAAAACCCGCCTACTTCCAGGTTTCGGCAAACACCAACACTGTTGGCCGCAATGTTGGTGCCGCCATCAACAATGATTACGTCATCGGCAGAAGTAGGCACCTGACCGGTATCCCAGTTGCTGGCCGTATGCCAATCGGCATTTGTGTTTCCTTCCCAGGTGCAAGTAATTGCACTCAGTGAAGTCTGGACAAGCAATAGCAAGCCCAGTAAAGTGATGTGATGATTCATGGTTTTTGGGATAAATGATAAAAAATAAAAAAAGGAGCAGGAAGCTGCTCCTCCAAGACATGTTCAGAGACTATAATCTAATACTACCTAATAACTACTGATGAGAAAAAAAAAGAAATAGGAAGTAATCCTTCCCCGTTGAAGGTTAAAACTTACTGACCGTTTCAGTAATAAAAAATTCCCGTCCTTCTTGAATTTGGTTTTTTGTGGCGAGGTTTGCATGAAATCGGTTTTTGGGTACAATCAATGCACAATGATAGCAACCTCAATCAATTTCATGCAGACGAACTGGGTCAACGATAGGCTTGGCTGAGTTTTCGCAAGAAAGGCTTTATTGATCCAGTTTTTGTCATCCAATTTTAGTCATCCAATTCTGCGGTATTCAAACCATTGAGCAAATCCAGCAAATACGTCTTTTTGCGTTGGGCTACGGGCAATACAGCCCCATCGCTCATCTCAACTTCTCCTGAAAAACGATTGTAATACCGCCGCAAATGCTCCAAATTGACGAGGTGGGATTTGTGGATGCGCTCAAACTGGTGAGGGGAAAGAAGAGATTCCAGATCTTTTAAAGTTTTCGCAACCAATAACTTACTTTTGTCTTCAAAAAAAACTGTGGTGTAATTCCCATCTGACGCACAACGCACAATGTTTTTCACAAAATACAAATGAATGCCTTCAGCCGTTGCCAGTGCTACCCTGGGGTTGGCTTGTGTACCCACCAACTGACTCATGTACCGGCGAATTTGCTCCTGGATGCCCGTTTGCTGATGCAGCAATGCTTTTTTAACCGCCGCTTTCAATTCTTCCGCATCGATGGGTTTGAGCAAATAATCCAGCGGCGTAAACTTAATGGCACGCAAGGCATATTCACTGTAAGCCGTGGTGAAAATGGTCTTGAATTGGTCGGTATCCACATTTTGCAACAGGTCAAATCCCGAACCGTCGGCCATTTGAATGTCCAGAAACAACAACTCAAATCCTGGATTTGCCTGAATGGCCTTGATGCCTTCCAAAACGGAGCTGGCTTCCGCAATCACCTTTATTTCAGGGCAATGCAGCCTGATTTCCAATTCCAGCGAAGCCCTGGCTGCTGGTTCATCGTCAACAATGATGGCCCTGATCATGGATTGTTTTTGGTTTGAAAAGGAATATAAATTAGCACTTCTGTTCCTGTGGGATATCCGCTTGCATCCTCTAGATCCCGAATCTCGATCGGCGCTCCGCTTGCACTCGGATCCAATAAACGCAGACGGTCGCTGGTAATTTGGGTGGCCAGCGGTTTGTGCCGCTCCCGCAAATGGTGTTGATTGGATGCCTTTCGCCCCACTCCATTGTCTTTGATGGCAACGACCATGGTTCGATTTTCAATTCTAAAACTGATCCAGATGGTGCCCACTTCCGGTTTGGGCACCACGCCGTGAATGACGGCATTTTCCACAAAGGGTTGAATCAGCATGGAGGGAATCATCAATTCAGTAGGGTTCAATCCAGGCGCAATTTCCAGTTCCAGCGAGATTTTCCCCGGATAGCGAATCTGCGACAGTTGTACGTATATTTTGAGCAACTCAATTTCCTGATCCAGAGGGATCATTGTATCCGAGTAATCTAGATTCAAGCGTAGCAATCTGGCAAATTTGCCAATAAACGCATTGGCTTCCACAAATTTTTCTTGACCGTAGTAGCCTTTGATGGTGTTCAGTGCATTGAAAATAAAATGGGGATTCATCTGCAAACGCAAGGCCAGCATGCGCAAATCCGAAATGCGTTTTTGCAATTCAGAATTTTCCCTACTGCTCTTCATCAAGAGGTTTTCCATTTCGTACTTCTTGCGCAACTTTTGTTCCCGCGCCCGCACGTAAGACACAATGGTCAGGATCAACAAAAAAGTGACCAACACATAAAACCAGTTTTCACGCCAAAAAGGAGGATACACCCGCAAATTCAGCTTGGAACTGTGCAAGCTCGATGCCCCTGCCCCATTCAGGGCCATTACCTCAAAGGTGTAATGCCCAGGCCGCAAGTCGACGTATTCAACAGCCTCATTGGTCGTTTCGTACCAACTCTTGTCCATTCCCAACAAGCGATAACGGTAACGGATGTTTTGAGATTCGCGGTAAGACAATCCTTCGTATTCGATGCCCAACTGCCGCTGCCCGTAATGGAGTTCAAATACTGCCTGATCATTGAATTTTTTTGGTGCATTGTTGACCCTTATCGTTTTCAACAATACCACTGGAGGTGCAGCAGGATGTGCCAAAATCGATCGCGGCACCTGCAACAATCCGTCATCTTTTCCTATATAAATCTTGTCACCAATTACCTCTACAGCATTGATTTTTTCCGAACCCAATCCCAATACCCCCCAATAATCCACCAGTTTTAATTTGCCCGGCTTGCCAATCACCCGGAACAAGCCACCCGCAGTACCAATCCAGATTTCGTTGTTTTTGTCACGGCACAAATCCCCACAAATGACTCCTCCTCGTTTATTGGCAATGGCAATACTGTCGATGACTTTTCCATTTCGAATGGCAAACAAGCCTTTCGATTCGGTCAAGGCCCAAAGGATTCCAGTACCTGCATCAAAATCCAGGTCTTTGATTCCGTAAGGCAACACCAATTGCTCTGGTTCTTCCCGCAGAAAACTAAACAAGCCATTGGGGGTTGCCAACCATTTCCTATTGGCCCCATCAAAAGCTATCCGTTCAACTCGAATACCAGGCAGTCGATCAAGAAGGATTTTACCGTATAAATTCTCTAGCCCAAATTTTTTCAAAACCTGTGGCTGTACCAAAATTTGGGGCAGCACATCTTGCCCCAGGTGAAACAAACCAGTCAAAGCAACCCAATAGTCTCCCTTTTCGTCAATGTTGACATCAGATGAGCGATGACAGAGGTATTTTTCTTTGCCATTTTTCAAAAAAAGCGTGGCGGCTTTTCCAATCACCAAAGTCGTTCCGTCCTTGAAATGGCGGATGTTGCGGATGTTTTTGTTTTTGACATTCTCGGGAAAAATTTGCCGCGAGACAATAGATTTACCATCGTAAATTGAAAACGCACTGCTCTCTGAACCGATCCACAACAAGCCTTGTGGATCTTTGCTCAAGCAAGTGATGCGGTTAAACAAGAGTCCGTCTTCTGTTGTAAAATGCTGAATATTGGGGGCAGGAGCATAAAACAACCCATCCTCAAACGTGGAAAACCAGATGCCACCTTCCCGATCTTCCAACACCGAAGAAACCGATCTACCGCTTAAGCAAAATCGGTTAACGGTGAGTGAAGGATAATTCAGCAGGTACACTCCATTTCGGGTGCCACCCCATACCTTGTCTTTCCCCGACATCCTCAAAAAAATGAATTCATTGTTTTTGTCAAGAGGAGACTTTAATGATTGGAATGTACCCCGCCTGGATTGATACAAATGCACGTGTAGAGAGGTGGAAATCAACACGGAATCTCCCAGTGGTATGGCCCTCGCAGGTTGTACCAATGGAGGCATTTTCGCCTCAGTTTTGAGTCCTCCAGATCCGATTTCGACCAACTCCCGGCCTGCACCATAAATGCGCCCCTCTTTGTTTTTCCAGGCGACGATGATGCCTTCTCCACAAGACCGTACTTCTTTGCGCTGGTTGATTAAGTCAATCAGGATAATTTTATGGGTAGAACAATAGGCAATGCGGCCGTCATCGGTTTCAAAAAAATTGATGATCATGCCCTTGGCATCGCATTCTTTTAAAAATGGCAGATTGTTCTCACTGTAAATGCTGTCGTTGTAATAAAAACAGGGTTTTCCCGTCAGTGTAGCAAACCAGAGTCTCCCGCCCTTGTCTTCATAAATCGAAAACACCTCATTGTCGGGCATGCCATGAGCCGTGTTGTAATTGGTAAACGTTTGACCATCAAAGCGACTAACGCCTACATCTGAGCCAACCCAGATGTACCCTTTGCTGTCTTGAAAAACAAAATAAGTGTAATTGGAAACCAGCCCATCTTTGATTTGATAGTTTTTGAAAAAAGGCTGTTGGGCAATCAGTGGGCCAATTGCAGAAAAGAGGAGCAGTAAGACTGAAATTTTTCGGTACATTCTGCTACCAAGATAGGATTAATTTAATGGCAAGGGCTTGCGTTGACTAAACGAATTGCATCATTCAATCAACAAACACCTACAAAAGTCTACTTTAGTGGCTCACTGGTGGCACACCCGTGGAGGGTCTCGCCATCTCTTTCAATGATTGCGGTAAATGGATAAACGGCGTCTGACCGGCCATCTCTGCATGAATCCGGCAAAACGGTAATGGAAAGTTTGGTTTCTTTGCCGTAAAGCCTTGTTTTGGTCGTATAACGGGTAGAATCCCCCTGAACCTGGGCCCTTTGGTATGGATACAAAATTTTTGGAAGGCCTGCCCGCAAATACACAATGCTGTCTTTGTAAATTTCAATCAACCAAAACGAAGGCTTGGTTCCGCGGCAAGAATACTCAAATACGGCTGGTTGAGAGATCACTTTATCTTTTTGGGTAGTAGAAGTGGAGGCTTCGGGTTTGCAAGCCCAAACAACCAGCCCAATCCCCAACAAGAGAAAAGGTGTTTGCTTCATTGTTAGATTATTTTTTAACACATTACTTCCAATAAAACAGCACGTTAACGCATAAAATCCGCAGAAAAACATTGCGATTACAGCAATGCTTTTTTTAGTAGCGGTAAGCTTTAACGGTATCTACAAAAACGCGAACGGACTCTAAATCAAGGTCAGGATACAATCCATGCCCGAGATTTACGATGTGCTTGGGGCCAAAATCTTGTAGCATCTGAATGGCGCCAGTACGGATGGTATCGTGATCGGCATACAAAAAGCAAGGGTCTAAATTTCCCTGCAACACGGGGTGCTCCCCTACCCTGGCTCTGGCCTCTTGTGGGGTGATGTTCCAGTCTAGCCCGATCACCTGACAATCCAGCGCGGCAATGTCTTCCAGAGCAAACCAGGCTCCTTTTGAAAAAACCGTAACCGGCACTTCAGTAATGGCCGAACAAATTTTAGCGATGTAGGCGGTGGCAAATTCCCGGTATTGTGCAGGACTTAAAATACCCGCCCAGGAATCAAACAATTGAATAAGATTGGCTCCATTGGCGACTTTGCGCTTCAGGTAAGCAATCGTGGTATCGGTGATCAAACCCAGCAATTGGTGTGACAAAGCGGGTTCACGGTATAAAAACTGCTTGGCTTTGGAAAACGTTTTGCTGCCCTGCCCTTCTACCATGTAAGCAAAGATCGTCCAGGGGGCACCTGCAAATCCAATCAGCGGAACTCGACCATGGAGCTCGCGTTTGGTGATGCGCAATGCCTCATACACGTATTCCATGTTGTCAGCAGCAGCTTCACCACTTTGAAGCTGGGCAATGTCCTGTGCCGTTTGGATGGTTTTTGGAAACAATGGACCGCGCTTTTCTACCATATCGTAAGGCAAGCCCATGGCCTCGGGCACAACCAGGATATCGGAAAAAATGATGGCAGCATCTACTCCCAACTCATCAATGGGTTGGATGGTCGCTTCGGCAGCAGCGGCAGGTTCAAACAAAAATTCGCGAAATCCAGCAAAATTGGCCCGCAATGCCCGGTATTGAGGCAATACCCGCCCAGCTTGACGCATCAACCATACAGGAGGTCGATCGGTAATTTCCCCTTTCGCAACGCGCAAAAAGAGGTCGTTTTGTAGCGTTTCTGTTGTATCCATCATATATATATCCGTCTCAGAGCGCAATGATAGCCAAAATTTTGGGGCTTTAAGTCAGGAAATTGTTTTTTTTGCCAAGTGAAATGCGATTGAATCCAGTTTTCATCTTGTTAAAAATCACCTGGTCGGGTATTTCACTGCATACAAACCCAACAAATTCAGGTATATTTCCTTAATTTTCCATATTTCTCCTTAATTTTCGCCCCTAATACAAAAGTGAATGAACGAGCAAACACTACTGGGCAAAAATATATGGCAGTTTGACAACTTTTAATGTGCTTTTTAAGTATAAAGAGCATTATTTCACTGGTGAAAAAAGTTAAGCATGAAAATCACTCATATACTTGTTTTAGTTTCTGTCATTTTGGGGTTAAATTCTTGTTTCTTTTCGGCTGAAAACCCCTATACCGGATTGCCACCTGGCAAATGGCGGGCCGTACTCAAATTGGTCAACAATCCCATCAACCCTAATCCCAGAGGAGAGCCCCTCCCGGATAAAGTCAACCTCAAATTTGAGGAAGTGACCGACGGCGAATTGCCTTTTATTTTTGAAGTCAAATACGTCACCAAGGACAGTTTTTACATTGAAATCATCAATGGCGATGAACGAATTGTGGTGGATGACATCAAAATTGGCCGCGACAAAAGCCAAGCCAAGGATACCATCCTGATCAATTTCCCGGTCTTCGACTCCTACATTCGTGGCTTTTTCCTCGAAAATGCGATAGATGGCGAATGGGTCGTGCGCAACAAAGAAAACTATCGCATTCCTTTTATCGCTCGGCATGGCCGGGATTACCGCTTCACCAACTTGCGCAAAGAACCGGTCATGGACGTGAGCGGCCGCTGGGATGCCACTTTTGAAATAGATACCGAAGATGAATACAAAGGCGTTGGGGAATTCAAGCAAGATGGCAATCACCTTACGGGTACCTTTTTGACCGAAACCGGAGATTACCGCTACCTGGAAGGAACGGTGCAGGCCAACAAGCTATATTTATCTTGCTTTGATGGCAGCCATGCCTACTTGTTCGAAGGCAAACTCAATCCCAAAGACAGTACGATGATAGGCTCCTTCCGCTCTGGCAATGCCTACCAAACTTCGTGGCAAGCCAAGTTCAGCCCCAATGCAAAATTGAAAGACGCAAATACCTTGACTTTCCTCAAGCCAGGCTATGATCGCTTCAATTTCTCCTTTGAAAATACCGCAGGTAAAACCATCAGCTTTAAGGATGCCCGCTACCAAGACAAAGTCAAAATCATCCAGATTATGGGTACCTGGTGCCCCAATTGCCGCGATGAAACAATTTTTTTGGTCAATTACCTGAAAGAAAATCCCGATCAGGATGTGGAAGTCATTGCTCTGGCTTTTGAACGGTACAAAGAGAAAGACAAGGCCATGGAAGCGTTGAAACGTTACCAAGAACATTTCAAAATGGACTATGAAGTCCTGTTGGCAGGTAACTCCGAAAAAGAGGAAGCGTCTAAAGCACTACCCATGCTCAATGCGGTGTTGGCTTACCCCACCATGATTGTCATCGACAAAAATGACCGGGTACAACGCATCCATACGGGTTTTTCTGGGCCGGCAACCAGCGAATACAAGCAATTTAAAGCTGAATTTAGCCGTTTCATATTGCAACTTTTATCAAGTAAATCCGTACAGCAGTAGTGGAACTGGAAAATCAAACCAAAAAACCTAGAAACCGAACGAAAACATGGCAACAAAGAAGATAGCACTAGCTTACTGCATCGACAACTTACCCGTCGCAGAAACATTGTACAATGCATTGAGCCAAACCAGCTATGGTGTTGAGCATTATTATTGCAAAAAAAATGCAGACGAACTTACGCTTGCTGAGCAATTGCGCGATTTCGATGGCACTATTCTACTCCTGATCAGCGATAATTTTTTGCGTTCGGAACATTGCATGAACCGCGCTTTGCAACTGGTTCAGCAAAAAACCAGCAACATTTTGCCGGTAGTCATTGAAGGGCGTACCAAAGATGAATCGAATGGCCAATGGACCAATACGCCAACCAAATTTGAGCGCATTGGGGACATCATTCCCTACATCAATTTCTGGCAAAACAAGTACCTGGATTTGCGCAGCCAAAAACGCAAGTTTGAATCTGAAAACGAAGCAGACAAACGGGATGAACTCAATGAAAACCTACGCGTATTGCGGCAGGTATCCAGCGAAGCCAGTGAATTTTTAAGGGTTTTGCGCAACATGCGCTATTTTCAATACCCTGACTTTATTGAAAATCACCTGCAAGCTTTTTTTGAATTTGTAGAAGATCCGGCAGAATGGGCAGCGTTTAAGGCCAAAGCTCCTCAATTGAACTTGACGGTTGCTGACAAAGATTTGCCGACGCAAATTGTAGAACCTTCCCACCCCGAGCCTACTCCCGAAGTGGTAGTCACGCCCACCGTGGAATTGTACCACCCACCGGTAGAAGTACCAGCTGTCACACCCGAAGCAGTGGAGACAGAATTGACCGGCGAAGAACTGGCCGAGAATCTCGAAAACCTTGGGGTAGTCATTGCCGAACATGTGGATACAATTAGCGACGAGCCACTGGAAATTCCAGCATTGGATGCCACCAATGACGAACCAACCCCAGCATTGCCTGTGGAAGATACCGCTGTGAAAACACCAACTGAAGCACCCGCCTTTGATCACGATGACGACTATGAAGACGACGAGGACGAAGATGAGGAAGTCAACGAAAAAATAGGTGACTTGATTCGTCAGGCGCGTGGGATGGTTTCTTCGGGTCAGGTAGAACCGGGCATCAACTTCATGAAGCAAGCCATCAAAACCTATCCTGGCAGTGCAGAGTTGCACTATTTTTATGGCTTGATTTTGGCTCAAAATACCCGCGACGTAAGCGGAGCATTGGAACAATTGAATTTGGCAACCGAAAGTGACCCCGAACACGAAGCTGCTTATTTCCTGTTGGGTGAGCTGGCTGAATTGCAGGGCGATTTCAACGCAGCCCGCTCGAACTATGAGCGACTGGTAGACATCAACGACGATTTTACCGATGTGTTCTACCGCTTGGGTACGGTGCTGCAGGCCAATTTCCCTGAAGAGGTGGAATATGCCGCCAAATGCTTCAAACGAGCCGCAAAACGCAACCCCGGCAATGTAGATGCCCATTACCAGTATGCCTCCTTGTTGGCCGATGTGTTGGGCAAGACCGATAAAGCCGAAGAATACTTTCTGAAAACCCTGGCCATCCAACCCAAGCACCCCTTTGCCAATTATGACCTGGCGCTGATTTACCATACCGCCGGAGATGCAGCCAAGGCACTACAATATTACGAAGCAGCGATAGCCAATAATCCAGAGTTGCAAACGCCTGAAAATGAAATTGCTTTCCGTGGGTTACCTGCAAATCCGGTGGTTGAAACGCCTGAAGAGGTGGTTGTCCCAGCGACAACGGAAGACCTGCCCGCTGTGGTTGTCCCGGATATTGTAGCACCTGCTGTGACCAGTACGCTTTCGCCCCTACTTGCTTCCGAACACGATACCATCGAAGCGCTGATCCAAAACATCACGCGTTTGGAAGAATTGCTTCGTTCCAAGGTAACCCAACTGGAAGCAGAACCGGCGCCAACCGAGCCACCGGTTGCAGAGGAAAAAGCACCAGCCAAAACTGCGCTGATCACGGGGGCTACTTCTGGCATTGGCCTGGCCACTGCAAAGGCATTTGCACAAGCAGGTTGGAAATTGATCATCACTGGCCGACGCGCCGAGCTGCTGGAAGCTGTAACGCAGGAATTGACTGGTCTGGGCACAGAAGTAATCAGCTTGAATTTCGACGTGCGCGACAACAGCGCAGTTACAGCAGCCATCAATGGCCTGCCGGAAGCATGGCGCAATATCGACCTTTTGGTCAACAACGCAGGAAAAGCCAAAGGACTTTCCGAAATCCAGGACGGATCACTGGAGCATTGGGAAGAAATGATCGATACCAATTTGAAAGGTTTGCTCTACCTCACGCGCTGTGTAAGCCCGCTGATGGTGGCTCAACACAAAGGCCACATCATCAACATTGGTTCAATCGCCGGCAAAGAGCCTTACCCAATGGGCAATGTGTACTGCGCCAGCAAAGCAGCGGTAGATATGCTGACCCGCGCCATGCGCATGGATTTGTACAAATACAACATCCGGGTTAGCCAAATTGCACCTGGACATGTGGAGGAAACCGAGTTTGCACTGGTACGCTTCGACGGCGATGCAGATCGGGCCAAAATCTACAACGATTTTCAACCACTGACGTCAACGGATGTGGCGAATACGATATTTTACATGGCCACCCAACCATCCCACGTCAACATCCAGGATGTGGTGATTTATGGGACGCAACAGGCCAGCGCAACGATTATTGACCGTTCGGGCCGCCCGTAGGGTCAGCCCTTGCGGCTGACCCCACAGACGACGTGGCGTAAGCCACGTAACCAACAAATCCATGGGGTCAGCCGCAAGGGCTGACCCTACTTCATATACGTGGTCTTGATCTCTTCAAACTTTGGCAACTTCCGAATGTGCCAATCTTCCACTATCGTTCCATCCTTGAACAACAATACCCCAGGATTGGAGCGGATAATGGTTTTCAACAAAATATCATCGGCACGCAACACCAGGAAATTGAATCCGGTCTTTTCTTTGAATGCGTCGATCATGGCCGGATCATAAGGGCTGGTTATGGCGTATACGGTTGCTCCCGCTTTTTTGGCTTTGGTCATTTCCGCAACTACCTTTTTCCACTTCGCCAGGTAGTGCTCATCCCATTTGTACTGCTTGTGGGTGATGGTACGCGTAGCGATCGAATCAAATACTCTACTTGAATCGGGCAGGGTTTTGAACACAGAATCCCTTACTGTTTCAGTTTTTGTCCCAGCTTCTTCTCCGTAAAGTTTGTATGCCACCACCATGAAGTGATAGCCTTTGATGGACTTCCAATCTTCCGTTACGCCACTGCCATCAGGGCCAGTGAGGTCAAAATCGCTGATTTTGGTGATCGGAATTATTGGTTCTGATTTCACCTGGTCAAAGTCGTATTTTTCGCTGGGGTATTTGTCCAATTCCTTCATGAATTGCTCGTAGGGAACTTCAACAACTTTCCCCGTTTTCTTCTCGGTAAGGCGGTAAGCCGTAATTTTCACCCCTTGCTGGGCGGCTTCTTCGGCATCTTTTTGCTTCACGATGTCAACGCCTGGCTTGAAGGGGCGGAAGTTGATGGCGGGAATGTCCCAGATGTAATTGTTGAAGCAATACAGGGTGATACCTACCACCGTAGCCACATTCAAAATGCTGCGCGTTGGCATCGTAAACAGCTCGTGCATCTTGCGGAATCCGAATGTAAAAATCAAAGCAGGCACCAACAAGAAAATGTCTTTCATGAAAGAAACCTTGGGCTTGAGCTTGAGGAAATCGCCAAAGCAGCCACAATCGGTTACTTGCATATTGGTTTCAACAAACGGCCCCCATTTGCCAAAGGAAAAGAAGTTGACCTCAGGTGGAACGTGTCCAGTCAAATAAGTGAATCCGGTCAGTATTGTAAAAAACAACACCAACAAAAAGAAAGCCCAAGCCGTAAACCGACGACTCGATCCAATGATCAGCATCACGCCGAGCAGGATTTCAAAAACGATCATAAACACCGAAAAGCCATTGACGTACTTGGTCAACAATGGAAACAACGGTGCGATAAACGTAAACCAGGTTCCTTCAAAAGTGCTTTCAAATTTGGCAAAATATTGCTCCATCTTGTAGGCCGTCCCCAGTGGGTCAATGGCTTTGACAAACCCGGAAAAGACAAACAACACACCGCAAAAGTGTTGCAGAAAACTCACCAATAGGTTGTTGACTTTTTTGAGCACAAATTTTGTGACCAAAGTGAAGACCGCAGCCACCATGGCTACATACAAAACGAGTGTGAAAATGGTCATGGATCTTAAGTTGTAAATTGAGGGTTGAGAAAAAGCAGAGGGCACAGCATCCTTTTGTTAGGACACTTCCGCTATACTTTCCTGAATTTTTATCAACGCAAATACTGCGTAATTGACAATATCCTGATAGTTGGCATCCAGTCCTTCCGAAATCAAGGTTTGCCCTTCATTTTCTTCAATCTGCTTGATGCGTAACAATTTCATCAAAATCATATCGGTAAACGAGGTCATGCGCATATCGCGCCAGGCCTCCCCGTAATCGTGGTTTTTGCGTTCCAACAAAACCCGAATGATTTGAAGCTGTTCGTCGTACAAAAATTCAACTTTCACCGGCGCAAGCTCCAACTCTTCCTCCCCAGGAAGTTCAAGCTGAATGAGCGCCATGATGGCGTAGTTGACAATCCCCTGGTATTCAGAATCAATGGAGTCCGCAACTTTTTGCGTTTTCATTTCTTCCAGGTTTCGAATCCGTTTGGCTTTGATGTACAGTTGATCCGTTAGCGAAGGCACGCGCAGGATTCTCCAGGCCGTTCCATAATCGCGTGTCTTTTTCAGAAAAATCTCCTTACATTTCGCCATTGCGGCATCAAACTGTGCTAAGGTGCTCATTGTACTTGGTGTATAATTCCTGAGCAAAAGTAAGCAAATAAGGCAAAACAAAAAGATCGTTCTGCATGCCCTTTGCTGGAATTGACTTTGTACATACACAATCTGCCTCCTTAGCGTTACAAAGATCAGAAGCAGAAGCGAGAATGCCTGTTAACGGCTTGTGAATATTTTAGAATGAGTGATCAGTATCGTACCATCGCGGAACCTTGTTTGGGAGAATTCAGAGATCGAGGCAGCAAATTCCTTGGATACGCTTTTCCGGTATCCGGCGAATCCGATTGGCAAACACACCTGGAAGCGATACGCAAAGAGCATCCCAAAGCCACCCACCACTGTTTTGCATTTCGACTTGGCCTGGATAAAAACAATTACCGCGCCAACGACGACGGTGAACCAAGTGGTACTGCCGGGCGTCCCATTCTGGGTCAGATCGATAGTTTTGGCCTCACCAATGTACTGATCATCGTAGTGCGGTATTTTGGGGGCACCTTATTGGGGACTTCCGGATTGATCAATGCTTACCGCGTTTGCGCAGCGGATGCCCTGGAGAAAGCCGAGATCATCGAAAAAACCGTGGAGGATTTTTTCCTGGTCACTTTTGACTACACCATCATGAGCAACGTCATGAACGCCATCAAAAAATTAGGACTCCCCATGCTGGAGCAGGATTTTGGCGACCTTGGAAAAGTTAAAATTGCCATTCCAAAAAGCGAATCCGCCGATGCGCTGTTTAAATTAAAAGCCTGGGTTGCAGGATTGCGCCTGGAAGAAGCCCTCCATCTGGAAAAAGTAGAGGGCCTGGAAATCGAATCACTACAAGCAGATAAATCATGATGAATCATTACTTTACCTTGAATAAGCACATTTTTTTACTTTGCCTTTTTTTGCTTTTGGGAACAACCGCCCCATTGCTTGCCCAAACCCAACAACCCAATTTCAACCTGGAGCTATTGGCCAATGTCAATGAATACTCCAGAGAGCAATACAGTGCCATTTGGGGATATGTAGACGCTCAAGGCAGGGAATACGCCATTTTGGGTACCCGCATTGGTACGGCCATTTATTCCCTCACCGACCCGCGCAAGCCGAAAAAACTAGCCCTGATCACGGGTAGTCAAAGCATTTGGCGCGAAATGAAGTTTTGGAAAAACTACGTCTACGTCGTTACCGACAATGCTCCCGATGGCCTCTTGATTGTCAATATGAAAGGTGCGCCGGACACCATTACCTGGAAATACCTCAAACCGCAAGCTCCCATCGATCCACTCAATCCAGGCTTGATCGAGCGCTGCCATACCATTACCATCGACGAAAAAGGGATCATGTACCTTTCTGGATGCAACGTCAATCGGGGCGCAGTGGTAATGTACGACCTCAACGCCAATCCTGAATCGCCAAAGTACCTCGGGGCCTTAAAAACCGGGTATTCTCACGACAACTTTACCCGTGGTGATACGGTATGGAGTTCCGATATCTACGATGGAAAAGTGAGCATCGTAAATGTAAAAGACAAAACCAATCCGGTGTTTCTAAACAGCATCACTACTTCTTCTCGATTTACGCACAACTGCTGGCTTTCTGATGATGGCAAATACTTGTTTACCACCGATGAGCGCCTCAATGCCAGCATCGATGCCTACGATGTACACAACCTCAACAACATCGAACTGCTGGATGTATTCACGGCGGCAGCTACCCGCGGGCGTGGGGTGGTGCCTCACAATACGCATTACCTGAAAGGATTTTTGCCAACGGCTTATTATACGGATGGAGTCAAAATTATTGATGCCAGCAGACCTACCAATTTGGTGGAAGTAGGTAGTTTCGATACCTACCTGGGGCCAGATGGAGGCTTTGCAGGAACTTGGGGCATCTATCCCTATTTCCCCAGTGGCTTGCTCATTGCCTCCGATATTCAATCGGGCTTGTGGGTGTTTCGGCCAAGTTATCAAAAAGCTTGTTTTCTGGAAGGCTTGATTACCGATGCGCTAACCAACAAACCCTTGATTGATGTAGAAATCAAAATTTTGGCCGACCAGGTCAATAAAGAATTGTCCAAATCATCAGGGGCATATGCCACCGGATTGGCACAAAGTGGAGTCTACAAAGTCGTATTTTCCAAAACTGGCTATCAACCAGATACCTTAATGGCCAATTTAGAAAATGGCAAGGTCACCATCCTGGATGTCCAATTGCTTCCCCTTGGATTTACTACGAGCGTGCAGAAAATAAAAGAGTTGCCCTTGATGCTAAAGGCCAGCCCCAACCCATTCTCCTCAAGCCTATCGCTCCAATACACCTGGACGCAACAGCCCCAAAGTTCCACCCTCAGGGTATATGATGCTTTGGGCCGTTTGGTAGAAAGTATGGCTTTACCTTCCGGTGATGGCACGGTACAAATCGGCGCCAATTTGCCCAACGGGCAATACTGGCTGCAAGTACTGAGCAATCAGGGAAGCAGTAAAGCGATTGGGGTACTGAAGCAGTAGTTAAATTTAGCGACATCAATAACTCGCATCAACGCTGCTATTGATGTCGCCAAATTTGATGCCAACCAGATTAAAGGTCAGCGAGGAAGTACTCAGGGAAGAAATGGTATACGCACCCGAAACCAGCCCTTTGAATGGATCTTTTGCATCCTGAAAATTTTTCGCCGAAGGCACAAACAACCATACCGGAGATGCGAATTTGGTTTCCAGATTCAAAATCACCTTGCGCATTTGGATCAAGTCCAGGGTGCTGATGGTGCCAGAATTGTTGACATCCGCAGCGATGGTTTGATAAGGAGAGGCCAGTGTTTCCAGGTTCAAAATGTGTTTTTGCACCCGAATCATATCCAGTGTACTCAGGCCATTTTCGTACACATCGGCTTTGCCTGCGCCAATTTCATAGGTTTCGCCCAGCGGAATATTGTCGATGGAATAGTTGCCCAGGTCATCTGTCAAGGTGGTGATGGTGAGGCCACCTGTACCAATGAGTTGTACCCGCACGTTGGCAACGCCAATTCCCTTTTCATTTTTGACACTGCCGCTGATGGTAGATCCGCCTTTGACGGGGTTTTCAATCCCATTCAGGGTATCTATTTGGCTATCTCCAGGGTCCAGCCAGTCTTTCAAGCGGCCATTGGCCAGATCCGATCCATCCCAGGAGACAAACAAGCGACCAAAATAACCTATCGGGTTCACACAGGTATCGAGGCCTCCGTGCAATTGACCCACTACGCGCTTTTTCTGGTTGAGCAAAGCACTCCCGGAAGATCCCACTTTGAAGCTTCCCTTGTCGATGCCCATCTTCAAATGAAAATTGGCCGGAGTAATCACTTTATTGTTCCAACTGATGGCAATCGGATTGATGATCAGCGGATCTTGATCAACGGAGATTTTTTTGATGTCGCCTAATGGGTGGTGAATGAAGGATGCACTGGTGGGAGCTTCCCGTTGGTGATCCCAACCCAAAAAATAGGCTTTGAACGATTGCGGAATGCTATTGGCCAGCTCCAGCAACAAAAAATCACTCATCTGGCGACCAGCCAGCAATTTGGCTCCCAAAATGGTTTGCCATTGGGGCTCTTTGCCTGGATTATCGCAGGATTTGCTCTCGTAGTTGAAATCAAAACGCCAGAGATCATATAATGGAGTGTATCCATCCTGGCAATGGAAAGCCGTAAGCAACAGCGGGCGACCGTCTTGCTTGGTGTTGTTCATGAGGTTGCCGGTACACACGCCCGTGCCTTCCTTTACGACCACCACTATTCGGCAAATTCCGCGTTTTTCGGTTCCAAACCCGGCACCTTCGGTACAATTGATGTTGATGTTGCAGGGATCAGATGCTCCGAAACCCAGTTCGTCGCTCAGTTTTCCAGCAACATCAAAGTTGGCTACACGGAGGTTTTCCTGGTGGTAAGCGTGATCTACCCTAAAAAGGTGCAAACGCCCCTGGCCAAAGGCTTCAACGGGTTCGATGTACTCCAGTTGGGCAGTTTCTCCACGTACCAGACCGATCAGAAATTTGCCATTGCTCTGGTTGTCCAGACCATTGAAGGTATTCATCAACTGGCCATCGGCGTGGTACACCTTCAGGATTGCTCCAGGGGGGATGAAAAAATCGTCAAAAAGCAGCATCAAACCCAAGGCTGCTTTGGATTGAATTTTGGTACGCCAAACATTTTGACCTTCCGGAGATTTCTCCCAACTGCCCGCATTTTCAAAACCCAAGTCGACGGACAAAGGTGCGGCAAATCGATTGCCGGGTTTGAGTCGATCTTCTTTCAGGGCCTTTTTTAGGGAGAAATGAGGAAGTTTTTCCGCAGAAATTGAAGCCCATTGGGCTGTTGCAGTAGTTGTGTTCAACCGTTCCTGTGCGAATAATGCGGTTGTACACATCAACGCCATGGCGCTGAACCATACTGCCAAAACCTTGCCTTGCATAACGATAGAATTAAATAAACCTAAGTGACTGTTTACCAGAGGCTTTTAATCATGATTTGTGTGCAGGTCCTTAACGCAGAGAATTACAAAAGTAAAGGTAGTCAAATTAAAAGTTCGAACAAAATTTTTGTTCTGGCAGAAAAAAACGACATTTGGAAGCACCTAAATTGTTGGTTTTTTCAACATAAAACGCCCCAGTAACACCTAACATCAATCGCGAAACAACATGATCAACCAATTGCAATTACTCGACTACCTCGTATTCGGGGTATATCTGGTCGGCGTGTCTTTGTATGGCTACTGGATTTTTCAGCGCAAGAAAGCCAAAGAGACCAACACCAAAGACTTCTTTCTGGCCGAGGGTTCCCTCACCTGGTGGGCCATTGGCGCTTCCCTGATCGCTTCCAACATTTCTGCCGAACACTTTATTGGCATGTCGGGTTCGGGATTTGCCATGGGACTGGCCATTTCCTCCTACGAGTGGATGTCGGCAGCGACCCTGATCATTGTGGCCGTGTTTTTTATTCCGATCTACCTGAAGAATAAAATCTACACCATGCCCCAATTTCTGGCACAGCGCTACAACGATACGGTTGCCACCATTATGGCGGTGTTTTGGCTTTTATTGTACGTTTTTGTCAACCTCACTTCCATTTTATACCTGGGAGCGCTGGCCGTGGAAAGCATCTCCGGTTTGCCCTTTTTGTATTGCATGATCGGCCTGGCGGTATTTGCCGTTTTCATCACCCTGGGTGGCATGAAGGTGATTGGCTACACCGATATTGTGCAAGTTGTGGTATTGGTGATGGGTGGACTGGTGGTCACCTATCTGGCCTTGAATATGGTTTCTGATCATTTTGGCGGTTCCGGTGTGCTGGATGGACTCAGCCTATTGCACAGCAAAGCCGACGACCATTTTCATATGATTTTTTACGAAGGCCACAAATACTATTATGAGCTACCTGGCATGGCAGTTTTGTTTGGCGGCATGTGGATCAACAACCTCAACTACTGGGGCTGCAACCAGTACATTGTACAACGCGCCCTCGGGGCAGATTTGGCCACCGCTCGTTCCGGGATCTTGTTTGCGGCTTTTTTGAAACTACTGATACCGCTGATTTGTGTCGTCCCGGGTATCGCAGTATATGTATTGCACCAAAACGGTTACTTTGAACAGGAACTGCTGAATGCCGCAGGGGTCGTAAAACCCGACCGCGCCTACCCTACCCTGATGAATTTGTTGCCAGCTGGTTTGAAAGGACTGGCTTTTGCCGCGCTTACTGCAGCGATTGTGGCTTCCCTTGCGGGAAAATGCAACAGCATCGCGACCATTTTTAGCCTGGATATTTACAAAAAACTCCTGCGGCCAAAGGCGAGCGAATTGCAAATCGTACGGACTGGCCGACTGGCGGTTTTGGGCGCCTTCGTCATTGCCTTGTGCATCACGCCGCAGTTGCGGCAATTGGAGCAAGCGTATCAGTTCATTCAGGAGTATTCCAATTACCTGACACCGGGGGCTTTTGCGCTGTTTTTTCTGGGCATGTTCTGGAAACGCACCACTTCATCGGCTGCCATTATCGCTGCTGCGTTATCGATTCCAGTAGCCGTGGCTTTCAAACTCATTCCGGCTACGCCAATGCCGTTTTTGCACCGCACGGGTTGGGCATTTCTGATCCTGGTGGCCATCATGGTGCTGGTATCCTTGCTGGACAAAAAAAGCACCCAGAATCCCAAAGGGTTAGATCTTGACCCAAAAATGTTCAACGTGACCGGTAGTTTTGCAGTGCTTTCCATCCTGATCTGCGGGATTTTAGCTGCGCTGTATACCGTATTTTGGTAATTGTGCTTATTTTTACCGTTAAACAAGCAAAAAGATGAACCAAGACTTCGATAACAATGGGCCATTGGGCAGCCTGGATGAGTGGGAAGACGATCTCCTGCTGCGCTACCCCGAACCACATACTCCAGCCAAAGCCAAGGAGGAATTTCGGAATTACGATGACCCCCAAAGAGATACGGTCAGAGAGTTTTACCGCCTGAACCACACTTACCAAACTTATGATTTCGTCCAGCAAAAAAAGGCGGAATACCTCAAGTTTGACAAGAAAGAAATGCCCGTTTGGGACGCGTTTGATTTCCTCAATACCCTGGTGGATGACTCCGACCCAGATACCGATCTGGATCAATTGCAACACCTCATGCAAACTTCAGAGGCCATCCGAGCCGATGGGCATCCCGACTGGTTTGTACTCACCGGGTTGTTGCACGACATGGGCAAGGTACTCTGCTTGTTTGGCGAGCAGCAATGGGCAGTGGTAGGCGATACCTTCCCGGTAGGCTGCAAACCATCAGACAAGATCGTTTATCCTGAATTTTTCGAGCTGAACCCGGATAGCCAGGATGAACGCTACAATACCACCTACGGCGTATATGAACCCAATTGTGGACTGAACAATGTACACATGTCCTGGGGACACGATGAGTACTTGTACCACATGGTCAAAGACCACATTCCCGAAGCGGGATTGTACATGATCCGTTACCACTCCTTCTACGCGCAGCACCGCGAGCACGCCTATGAGCACCTGATGGATGATCACGATCGCGAGATGTTCAAATACGTCAAGCTGTTCAATCCTTACGACTTGTACTCCAAAGCTCCGGTTCCACCCAATGTCAAAGAATTGAAGCCTTATTACGAGGATTTGATCGCGAAGTATTTGCCGGGGACCTTGAAGTTTTGATTTGTGGGCGCTTCGGCTACGCTCAGCGACCGCGTGATATGCCAATACGATCTTAGATTTTGCGCCGCGTGGCTCGCTATCGCTCAACGCAAGGTCTAAGTCTCACGAACAAAACACGCGGTCGTTAAGCGGCGCTTCGGCTGCGCTCAGCGACCGCGTGATATGCCAGTACGATCTTAGATTTTGCGCCGCGTGGCATCCGATCGCTCAACGCAAGGTCTAAGTCTTACGAACAAAACGCGCGGTCGCTGAGCGGCGCTTCCCACAAATCCAAAACCTCTTGAGCATATCTCGCCATCGCAGTCCCTCCTTCACCAAATTTCACTGTCCACTTTCACCGATTTTTGAAACGTTGGAAAACGGCTGGTCGCTGAGCAGGGTCGAAGCGCGGCTGCGCTCAGCGACCGCGTGACATGCTATAGCAGTTCTACTTTGCTAAGCGGCGCTTCGGCTACGCTCAGCGACCGCGTGCATTGCTATGACGGTCTTAGATTTTGCGCTGCGTGGCACACTATCGCTCAACGCAAGGTCTAGGTCTTACGAACAAAACACGCGGTCGCTGAGCGTAGCCGAAGCGCCGCCTCCCACAAATCCAAAACCTCTTGAGCATATCTCGCCGTCGTAGTCCCTCATTACACCAAATTTTACTGTCCACTTTAACCGATTTTTGAAACGTTGGAAAACGGCGCTTTAGCTGCGCTCAGCGACCGCGTGACATGCTATAGCAGTTCTAGACTTTGCTAAGCGGCGCTTCGGCTACGCTCAGCGACCGCGTGCATTGCTATGACGGTCTTAGATTTTGCGCTACCTGACACACGACCGCTCAACGCAAGGTCTAGTCTTACGAACAAAACACGCGGTCGCTGAGCGTAGCCGAAGCGCCGCTTCCCACAAACCCCAAAATCTACTGAGCAAAACGCACAATCTACCCCAGCAGATAACCTGATTTTAAAGATTTGAATTATATTGTCAACCATTCCGTTCATTTACCCTTCAAATTCATGCGCACAACTACTCTTTTTTTAATCCTTGTAGTATTGGCAATCCGATCTTTTGGGCAAAGTATACCCTCGCCCAAAGAACACTTCGGATTCAACATCGGCGACAATTACCGGCTCGCCAATTACACCCAAACCGAAGCCTATTTCAAAAAGATTGCTGCCGCTTCCGACCGGACGAAACTGGTGGACATCGGCAAAACCGAAGAAGGCCGTACCCAGTACATGATGATCGTTTCTTCGCCAGAAAACATCAAAAACCTGGACAAGTACAAAGACATCGCCCAAAAACTGGCCAGAGCTGAAAACCTCAGCCCTGCGGAGGCCCGGCGTTTGGCCGATGAAGGAAAGGCAGTGGTATGGATTGACGGCGGTTTGCACGCCACCGAAACGGTCGGTACCCACCAATTGATCGAGTCCATTTGGCAGACCGTAAGCAGAAAAGATCCCGAAACCCTGCGCCTGCTGGACAAGGTGATCATCCTTTTTGTACACGCCAATCCAGATGGGCAGGAATTGGTGTCCAACTGGTACATGCGCGAACCGGATACCTTGAAAAGATCCTTGTCTCAATTGCCCAGATTGTATGAAAAATACATCGGCCACGACAACAACCGCGATTTTTTCATGAACAACATGAGCGAGTCCAAAAACATCAGTCGCCAGTTGTATGTCGAGTGGCTTCCGCAGATTTTGTACAATCACCACCAGACTGGCCCTCCGGGATCCGTGGTAGCAGGGCCACCTTACCGTGATCCTTTTAATTATGTGTACGATCCGATTGTGGTGACCAGCCTTGACGCGGTGGGGGCGGCCATGATCAATCGCTTGAATACCGAAGGTAAGCCCGGTTACACCCAACGCAACGGCTCGGTTTTTTCCACCTGGTGGAATGGGGGCTTGCGTACCACCGCTTATTTTCACAACATCGTGGGTATCCTCACCGAAATCATCGGTAATCCCACTCCGTCCAATGTGCCCTTGGTGCCCGAGCGACTTTTACCCAACGCCGCTACCCCATTCCCCGTCACGCCACAAAAATGGTTGTACCAGCAGTCCATCAATTATTCCGTATCGCTGAATTACGCTATCCTTGATTATGCTGCGCGCAACAGCGAACAATTGTTGTACAACATTTACCTCATGGGGAAAAACTCCATTGAGCGGGGGAGCCGCAACAACTGGACCCTTTCGCCCAGCCTCATCGATTCGGTCAGCAATGCCGCCAAAAAAGAACCTGCTCGGCCCACTACTACCAATGCAGCAAATGAGGAAAACCAGGGCTTTGGGGGCAGACCAACTACACCTGTAAAGTATTATGATTTGGTTTTTAAAGACTCCACGCTGCGGGATGCCCGAGGTTACATCCTTCCCTCGGATCAACCCGATTTTGCCGTGGCCGTAAAATTCCTGAATGCCTTGATCGAGTCTGGTATAAAGGTGCACCGGGCCACTGCGGATTTTACAGTGCAAGGCAAAAAATACCCTACTGGTTCTTATGTGGTTTTGACCAACCAGGCTTTTCGCCCGCATGTGCTGGACATGTTTGAACCACAAGATCACCCCAATGACTTTTTGTACCCCGGTGGCCCGCCGGTTCGTCCTTATGATGCAGCCGGATGGACACCTGCATTCACCATGGGTTTTAAATTCGACCGCATCCTGAATTGATTTAGTGGGCCTTTCGAAGCGGTTCCTTACGGTACGATTCAAGCGCCAAAAGGGAGTTTGCAAAAAGCAAGTACTCTAGCCGGGTACATCCTGGATGCTCGTTCCAATAATTCTTTTATCGCTGTGAATGACCTTTTGCAAGCGGGTGCCACGGTGTACCGCGTTGCGAATGCCAACAACGACAACATCGCCCAAGGTTCATTTTTTGTTCCGGCCACAAACAAGCCTGAAGCAAGATTAGAAAAGGCGGCTGCCGATTTCAATTTGCAGATCAATGCGGTGGCCAAACAGCCGACAGGTTTGGAAAAAGTTGCCCCGCTGCGCATTGCCTTGTGGGATGTATACGGGAGTTCCATGCCCTCGGGCTGGCTGCGCTGGCTGATGGAACAATACCATTTTCCCTTTAAGCGCATTTTCGCCCAGGAAATTGATGCAGGCAACCTGAAGCAAAAATACGATGTGATTGTGTTTGTGGGTGGAGCAATCCCTGCTGTAGGTGCCAGAAATACCCAACGTGATACCATTCCTGCCAACATTCCAGCAGAATTCCGGGATCACTACGGCAGAATCACCGCAGATAAATCCATCCCATCGCTCAAAGCATTTTTAGAGGCTGGTGGCAACATCGTTACCATTGGCAGCAGTACCAATCTGGCGTACCATTTGAAATTGCCGGTGCGCAATGCCCTGGTTGAAGTGGCGGATGGAAAAGAACGGACTTTGCCCGGCGAAAAATTCTATATCCCCGGCAGCGTGATGCAGGTAAAAATAGATGCAGCGCAACCTGCCGCTTGGGGTGTGGGCAAAGAGGCTGATGTGTTCTTTCAAAGCAGTCCAGTGTTCCACATTTCACCAGAAGCGCTTTCCAAAGGAATGGTGACGCCTATTGCCTGGTTTGATTCTGCTAAAACCTTGCGGAGTGGTTGGGCCTGGGGCCAGGGCTATTTGCGCAATGGGGTGGCCGCTTTTGTGGCCAAGGTAGGCACAGGAAAATTGTACGCCTTTGGTCCCGAAATTACGTTCAGGGGGCAAACCCAGAAGACGTTCAAGTTTTTGTTCAATGAGTTGTATCAGGGGGTGAAGAATTGATGGACTTGAGGTGATTTGATTTTGGCCGGGCCAAAATGATCAACGACGTTTTGCGCTTCGCGCTAATGATGCTTCGCATCTTAATCCAATAGCGACAGGATGGGAAAACGGATGGAACGGATGAAACGGATTGGAACGGATTTTTTATTCCGCCTGCGGCGGATAAAGATGAGCCGAAGGCGAGTCAAAGTCCGTTATTATCCGTTCAATCCGTTTCATCCGTTTTACAATCCTGTCGCTATTAGCAAAGTTCTCCCGGAATTTAGGATGATCCTCGAGCTGATTTGTGAAGTGTGTACTCATAACGCCGTAGCTTAACTCAATTGAGCTGAAAAGCCCCAATAAAACCAAGCCTCTCATCTTTCAAAACATATATTTTACTCCCTGACGAAAACTCTGCCTCAGACTCCTCACCTGGTTCCTCAGTAATTGTACAGATAAGCGGTTGTAGGTTTTCGACCTTAGCTAGCAATGGCTCAAATTCAAAAAGCCATTCTCCACCCGGAAAGGTTCTGACATAAACTTGTATTTGCTCTCCTACCTTCATGGTTCAATCTTTACGGTTAATAAAGAAATGTGTTGGGTGCAATTTGCCATATCTCACATGTCAACGGATCTAGCACAAGATAGTTCCCATCGGCATCAAAGATACGGAGTAAATTGTTACCACGCCCATCGGTAAAAAACTCGCGCCGCCCATGTTGCAGCATATCACTAACCTTAGCCTTATTAAAACCTCGAGTTCTAAATTGCTTTGTCCACCTTTTTAAGGATTTAAAATCTTTGAGTTTAAAGTTGTTGCATCCATTTAGAGCTACTGGAATTTCAATTCCCGAATCCAGAGCTTCTTGTACTTCAGCACTGAGGTCATCATCAGGGCTGTTTGACCTTAACAACCACAATCCCGTAGCGATGGTAAATAGGAGTATCAACAACCACGATAGATTTAGTTTACTCGGGGACGAATGAGCTACTTGCATGATTGAACGATTAAAGATGGAATTTGAATTTATTTTGCTTTTCTTTACTATTGTCAAGTTGCTTAAAGCGTAGCAATTTACTAATTATTGTTATTTTATCAAATTTTTATTGCAAAATTTTATTACCATGGTCGATAAAGGTTTTGCTGCGAGACTCAAAATCTTAGCTGATACATTGAACTTAAAGCAGCACAATATTTATAAAGACATGAAAACTAGCTCTGCTAGAGTAAGCAATGTATTTAATTCAGTGAACAATCCAAGCTATGAGTTTTTACAAAGTTTTCTTAATGCTTATCCAAATGTAAATGTCAATTGGTTGCTAACTGGTGAAGGAAAAATGTTACTCGATGATAACAATGTAGTCAGAGAACCCGATGACAGAATATGGAATTCTGCTAATTTGAGGAAAAGAGTAGATCGAATTGAGGGTTTTCTGAGGGATAAGTTCAAGGATTTTTGACCCCGCTTCCCCCTTAAATTCCGAGACGCAATGCTGGGAATATTTTGGAAACAGCTGCCGAAAGGAACCTGAAAATCGTTACTATTGGGGCAAGTAGGCCAATTTGCCTGGATTGTGAGGAAAAAATCAAGGATTTGGGAATAGAAACCAAGACGAAATTTTCCGGCAAAAAATCTAAAAATCGAACCGAAAAGCCATGATGCAGGATATTCAGAATCAAATCAATACAAAAATACAAGCGCTATCATTGTACCACCAATTGGCTTTCGGGGTAATGCTGGCCGAACGGTATCTTCCCAATTATTTTGCTTTTCACCTGGCCGAAAACTGGGGCAATCCAATGGTTCTACTCAATGGCATTGATTTGTTAAAAAGCATCATTGACAAGCGCCAATCAGATCCTGGAGAGCTTGAATTGATTGATAACTTGATTGAAAGTGTCACTCCCGACCTGGAAGACTTCCCAGGGAATCCGCTTGCATCCTTGGCGCTGGATGCCTCAAGTATGATTGCAGAGTGTTTTGCTTTTGTGCGGGATCAAAAACCTCGACACATTGAGCTGTGTTCGGCCATTTCATTCAGCAGCCTGGAAATTTACTTGCAAGTACACGAGCAAGTTCCACATGATCTTTCCGCCGCCGCATTGGATGCACTATTTTCTAACCATGTACTCATCAACGAGGAAGTGGCATACCAGCTTGGAGTGTTAGAAGATTTAAGCCCGGAGCCAACAATCAATAGCAAGCTGTTTATTGAAAAGACTTTGCAGGCACCGAAGGTGGATTGGGCGGGACTAGGGAAGATGGTGGGGTGAGGGAAAAGTTTGCTCATTAACTCGATTATTTATTGGAAAAAGATTCAAAATACTGATTTTCTTTTACTTACATGCACTCCAAGTATTTAGATTATGGACTCCTGTGTGGACAAATTAACCATCCGAAGCACAATCGACGTTATCTTTTGTTAGCTTCCGTATTTAACCAATATTTCATTTTTTATTGTTTTAATAAAAGTGTTTAATTCTACTTGTTCAATCAACCTGAATTGGTCACTTAGCCTAATAAATTTATCTACTAGATTTATTGAGTATCCCTTTTTTTGATTGGCGAAGTTTGGTGAAGTTACGGTTAAACTTGCTAGGTCAATTTGTTCAATTGTTTTGCAATAAATTTCTAATGTTGGGGTATGTACAACAACTAAAACAGCAGCGCTCCATAGTTTTTGATATTGTTCCAACTGGTCTTTTCTAATCCAATAATTATTAGGATTTAATGTTGTTGACTTTATTTCAAGCAGGAACCCTTCATTTAACTCCCGGTCATAGATTAACGTATCTGGAGTTGAGCGAATTTGCCTAACAGTAGAATCAAATCCAGTTTTCCTTAGATTTTTGATTATGTTGGTTAAATAACTTTCGTAACCATATGGATAGACCTCATATCCAAAATTTCTAAAAATTCCCTCAATTATTACTTGCCCAATCCTGCCTTTTATGAGGTTAATTAGGAAACTTGGATTTTTTGTTAGGACTCGTTCTTCTTTGATTAGATCTTCATCTGAAATTCCAAGTGCTATTCTGGCACATGTTATACAATAATAATCCGAAGTAGGATAAGGAACTCCAGTTAATTGTGTGTATTGTGCCGAGGTAAAAGCATCATCCAATTTTATTAGCTTTTCAACCAATCTATCACATTTAGGGCAATTTGTCATATTATTGTCTTTTAGTAACTAACGACCATAGAGGCAGTAGCCAACGAATGAAGATTATGCAATCATATCTCAAAAGCTATTCCAGTCAATAGGCAAATCCAATCTTACGGCTTCATATTTTGATCTCAATAGGCCAATAAGGTTTTTTCCCATTTTAATCGACTCAATATCCTGATTACTAATGACAACTATTATGATGTTGCTGTCTTGAAAAACTTTTCTTTGTTCTCTCTCAGCGTGAACTATTTTCCCAGTTCCAGAGATGCCCTCCCGGGCGAACAAAATCCCAAATTTGATTTTGGTAGAAGTAAGTATTCTACAAAATTTTGACATGGTTGAAAAATCTACTGACTTCTCCCAATCTTTACACTCACAGATAAAGTACCTTCCGAGTTCTGATCTAAAATCTGTAATTGCCCCATCAATACTTCCAACTACATCATAATCAGTTGTATTGCCAAATTGAGGAACCCTTTTATAAGTTCTACAGCCTGGCATGGAAGACATTAAATATGAAGCAATCAATTCAAGATTTATGCCAGATGTCTTTCCTAGGCCATTTTGCAATTGCTTAATATAAACCGGATTTATCAAGTAGTGGGACAGCTCCCCTGTCGAAGGTGTTTCGATCATCCATTCATTGTCCATAAACTGAAGGATATATTCAGGAAACAGTCCAAATTCTTTATTTTTTTTGAATATATGATAAGCAGTCTCACAATATCTTAATATTTCTTCATGCCCCATACCGAAATAATACCTCAATCTAAAATATGTTCCGCCCTTGTCTATTAATAGCTCTCCAGCATCGCTAAGATCTCGAATTGAGTCATCTATCATAGTAAACATCATAAACCTCTTAGCTATTGATTTATAGCCAATTCCTAAGAATATATCTGAAATCCATACTAGTGGCATTGCTTTGTGAGTCCATTTTTTTTCTTCAATTTCCCATTGCAACATTTTTTTATATAAACTTAAAAACACTTCTATTCCCTCAAACGGTCTATCTACTTTATTTAGCCATAAACCAATTTCTTGCCAAAGTAATTGGTTTTCTAGGCCTCCAGGTTTAGTAATAATCAGCATTCCGGGCGAAAAGTCATTTTCTAAAGTTTTAATTAGATGGAAAACACCATCTCTTACTTCCAATATCTTTTTGTATTTCTCAGGAATCATAAATTTAGGCTTTATACATACAATGCCAATAACAATAATTTTACAGAACAGCTGAAGACTGAAAGACTTGAGTTAGAGGGTAAAGGAAGCATCTGCAACTGAGATTGTCATTTTAGTTTTGGTTATTTCACTTACTCAACACCGGCACCTTACTCACCTTCACCTCAAACTTCCGTGCCACGGGCACATCTTTTTCCTCGGTATACTCTTCCTGGCGATACGTTTTGACCAGCGCCACGGCGATTACGCGTACCCGGGCATCGATGGCATCGATGTAGTTGTCGTTGCCCATTTCGAAGGTCATGGTGCCTTGGGTGTAGGTATTGTGGCGGGCATAGGCGGAGGGCCCATCGCCAGAATCCAGCACTTTGTTGTCTTTGGAAAGGACGCGGTACTTGATGTTGTTTCCACCACGCGGTGCGGTGAAGAAACTCACGCCGTCCAGGGCCAGGGAGGCGAGGGCGCCATAAGGACCCGCGAGGTAGCCCAATTTGCCCACGGTGCTGACGGCAGACTTGCCCAGTCCCGCCAGTCGATTGGCTTCGCTGTATTGTTTTTCGGCCTGCTCTCCCGTGCCTACCCAGAAAGCCCAGGCGATGACCTCATACGAGCGGTCAGATTCGTACTTGTTGCTTGGCAGGGTGATCGGCACTTTGGTGGATGTTGAGCCCGACCAGCTCGCTTTGGCGGCAATGCGCTCGGTTTTGTCGGCCAGACTGGAGATGGCGGTATCGGTGCGCACCAGTACCCGGCGGGTTTGTTTCACCATTTGTTTTTCAAAACGGGTATTGTCATTTTGGTAAATGGTATCAAAGCGCTCTACCCATTTCACCGCAGTTACAAAAGCCTTGGTTTTGTCGGAAGCGGGTACGCGTTGAATGCGCACTTTGAGGGTGCGGTCTTTTTTGGTATCGCTGCGAAACCGGAAGCGGTACACCGCAGCCTTGGTGACTTCAATGGTCTTTTCTTTGATGGCCGCCGTATTCAGTTCCCTGAATTTGACGTTGCTGGGGAATTCCGTAATTTCTACTTCGGCCAATACTGCGCCTACGCTTTCGTTAAAGCTGAAGACAATCCTATCGCCTGCGGCAAAGCCGTAATACAGCTCTTGTTCTTCTTTATTGGAAAATTGCAGACTGAGGTCGCACACTTCCACTGGCTTGGCAGGGGTTGGTTTTTGGGCCATCCCGGAAAATCCGGAGAGGAGGAAAAGGAGGAAAATTAAGTTTCTCATTGTTTGTGTTTTGCGTTTTATTTCTGAAGTTGCACCCAACATTATCTTTTTGGCAACGATTTAGCACCTCGCCTTCGGCGACGCGACAAAACAAATTTTTAGCCACAAATTGCACAAATTTTCACAAATTAAGGCCCGAACTTCGTTCGTGAATGAAGCACAAACGCAAGTTTGTGGCCTAATTTGTGAAAATTTGTGCAATTTGTGGCTATGTTAAAAAACACTCCACCGAAGGTGGGTTGCTAAATATTTACTCCATTTGAGGACAATTTGAGTGCAACTCAAAATCCAAAACCTATTTCATCTTCCCGTACAGGTACTCCAGCACTTTTCCGGTTGCAGCTTCACCAGACAAACGGAAATCGTCCTTTTCGCCACGGTACTTGCCCACAGCCCCAGTGTTGGTCGCATCGGGGGACGGGCCTTTACGGGTCTCCGCGCCGATGAGGTCTTTGGTGCCGTAGTAAAAGCGATTTTGCACAAAACCATTCTCGGTCAAGGCCAATTCCTTGAGGTATACCGGACGGCGGTCTTTGAGGTAGTACCAGGACTCCAGTTTGGACGCCTTGCAGTAGATCAACTGCGGTGCTTCGACGTTGGAGTACACCATTACCTCGGTCTTTTCCTTGTTTTCATTAAACACGTAATTGGGGCCAGCGGCATTCATGCTGTCTTTTTCAGCATCAATGCGCTTGACCAATTTATTGATTTCAGCGATTGATTCTGGCCCTGTAATCGGAGGTGCGTCTACTTTCAGCAGGTCATTTGGGCCAATTCCTTTGGAATCCGCATCGTTTTTAGCGTCATTCTTGCAGGCAAAAACACCCAATACCAACAATACACACAGGATTAAAATGCTTTGGTTTTTCACTTTGTAAAAATTTAAAACGAAGAAATGTAGCCCAGTAAGTGCTGGGAATTATACTAACAAACGCAGTACAGTTGCATTTATTTTTCTATACCACCGGATTGCCCTGGAGCGGTAGCCGAATACAAAATCAGTGCCGAATACGCCGGAACCAGCACGCCAGAATTGCGCAATACGGGTGGATTTTTGGTATCGATCAATTCACCATTGCCAACCACTTTCCACTCCGAGCGCGGCAAAGTGGCCACCTGTACCTTATCCGAACCATTGTAGATCACGGCAATGGTATGCCAGGGATCGCCATTGGCATGGTTCGACAAAAGGAAACCCGTGAAGTTGTCTTCATTGGTGGGAATAAAACTCAGGTGCTCCCGAATCATCGCCGCTGAGGTCATGCGGAAGGCGGGGTGCGCTTTGCGCAAGTAAATCAGCGCTTTGACGTAGTCGTATATGGTTTGGTAATGAAACTTGCGGTTCCAATCCAGTTGGTTCACCTCGTCGGGTTTGTTGTACGAGTTTTCTTCGCCATTTTTGGTCACCACCATTTCCATACCTGCCTGTAGAAATGGAACACCTTGAGCGGTAAGCACCATGCTCACCGCCAGTCGGTACATCTTGATGCGCTCTTCGTCCAGCAACATGGGGTTGTTGATGGCCAGTCGGTCCCAAAGAGTGTGATTGTCGTGACAGGAAGCGTAAGTGATGGTTTGATCCGGGCTATTGGCCCAGGGCGCTTTGGAGTAATTGACCTTGGTGTAATCCACCTCGGGATGCCAGGTTGAGGCTACAACACCAAATTTGATGCTTTCTTTGAAGCCGCCGTTGTTGCTCACAAATCCTTTTTCGGTATGGTTGAACACCGATCCGCGAATGCCGTCCCGGAAATCGTCGCTAAAGGCGGCGACTTTGTCCAGTTTCAGCACATTGGCTTTGATGGCTTTCTGGTTGTCGGGCAAGGGCGACCCACCTGCGGTCCAACCTTCTCCGTACAAAAAGATGGTCGGATCAATTTCATGCACCGCTTTGCTGATCTGGTTCATGGTTTCGATGTCGTGGATGCCCATCAAATCAAAACGGAACCCATCCACATGGTATTCTTTGACCCAATGCAACACCGATTCGATGATGAATTTGCGCACCATCGGGCGTTCGGAGGCGGTTTCGTTGCCACAGGCGGAAGCGTTCGAGAATTCGCCTTTGTCATTCTGTCGGTAATAATAGCCTGGCACGAGTTGGTTGAAATTGGATTCGTTGGTTGAGCCAGTATGGTTGTACACTACGTCCATCACCACGCGGATGCCGCTGCTGTGCAGGGCGCGCACCATTTGCTTGAATTCCTTAATGCGCACTGCGCCGTCGGCGGGATTGGTACTGTAACTGCCTTCGGGGACATTGTAGTTTTGGGGGTCGTAGCCCCAGTTGAACTGCGGTTCATTCAAACGAGACTCATCAACAGACAGGTAATCAAAAACAGGCAGGAGATGCAAGTGGGTGATGCCCAGTTCCTTGAGGTGCTCCAATCCAGTGAATTGTCCCTGCTGGTTGCGGGTTTTTTCTTCGGTCAAGCCGAGGTATTTGCCTTTGTTGTTGATCCCGGAAGAAGCATGCGTAGACAGATCGCGCAGGTGCAGCTCGTACAGGATGATGTCATTGGGGTTTTTCAGGGTAGGTCGGGCGTCAAAATCCCAGCCTACCGGGTTGGTGGTCTTCAGGTCAAGCACCTGTGCCCTTTTGCCATTGGTGCCTACGGCATAAGCATAAGGATCGGGTACTTCTGCGAGCCATTTTCCTTCTATTTGTGCCTGAAAAGTATAGTAGCGGCCTTGCAAATCTCCTTTGAGCACCGCTTGCCAGGTACCTTGCAGGCCTTTTTTCATTTTGACCGTCTTGGTGGCTTTTCCGCCCAGGCTTTTGTCGTAAAAACGGAGCAGAATCTGGGTGGCGGGTGGCGACCAGATTTTGAAAGTAGAAGCTTTGGGCGTGTACGTTAACCCCAGGTCTTTGCCTTCGTACACGGGGTATTCATTGAAGTTGTTGCCAGCTTGATCCATTGCAGCGATGGATAGAAGACCCAATAACATCAGGCCAAATTTTGCTAATCTATTCCTCATAAACATGCGGATTTTTTCGGGGTAAAACTAGCAAAATTTGGACAGGATAATGGAATTAATCTTATGGCAGCGAAAGCCTAAAATGGTGTATTTTTCGGAGTATTGTGTATGCTCTTGCGTCAGAGAAGCGGAAATAATGGGAACAAGTCACGAGATATTGTTCCAGCAGATTCAATCATACGCGCAATTTCCTCGGGCAACGGCGGAATTTGTACCCGTCACTTGAAAAAATGACTGAATCGCCCTAACTTTGCCAATAAATGTTCCAAATGATAACATATCAGGTACAATTACCCGAATCCAACCAAGAGGCCTTTTTAAACATCATTCAATCGCTTCAAAGTCTGGGGGTTATCTCCTCGTTTTTGGTTTCTGAATCCTTGGTTCAACCCGGTAGCCCTATTCCTATCGACAACCTTTTAGAAATTTTAAAATCTGCTGAAAAACAAGCTGAAGATGGAGCTTTGGTTCCTGCTCATCAGGTGTTGGAATTCATGAAATCATGGCGGGAAAGAAAGTAGACTGGACGGCCAATGCACTGGTAATGGTCTCGGATATTTACGATTATTTAGAGGGTCAGGCTGGAGACGATGTTGCTTCCAATTACATCGACACTTTACTCGAATATGGCAACAGCTTGGATGAGAGATCTGAGCATTTCTCTTTTTGTGGACATCCACAGCTGCAAGAGAAGGGATACCGGTGTGCTCAATTTCGTAAAACTTATGTCCTTATTTATAAAGAAGATGCTGTAAAAGTTATGCATTTTGGCGGTTATCCATGTCAAGCGTAGTCCAGAGGTTTTTGGTGGAATATAATCAGTTGAGGTAAGTTTTGGCAGCTGACTGCTGGTTCAAGCAAAAAACACTGTTGGCGTTTTTGTAGACTTATACCAGCGCAGAACTTGGCCTGTGAGGATGGCTTCGCAAAAAAGACTAACTTATGTCAAAAAGGAATTCGATAACAATTAATTGCGCCGTTTGCTTAGTCTTGAGCTTTAGTTTAAAGCCTAATGCTTGCTCAACTTTAACAAAATCTGATATAAATTGTGAAAGATACATTGAATTATATTCTTCTCTTTTTGAGAATAAGAGACCCATTGGCGTACATCAAGAGCGTATATCTACGTACTTACAAACCTATAAATGTAGGCTTCTGGAGCAACTTTTATATTCAAAATATATTTATGAAACTTTGGGGATGTTGAATGCAGAAAAAACTAACCCAAATATAAGAATAATTGATTTGACGGGTAAATTTAATAACTGTGAAGGTTTTTTATCAGCTAAAAAATCGCCTCTGCTGATTCCTTACTTTGTAGAACAAGAGCTTAAGCTAAGCCTAAATACAGGATATTTCAGAGATCTTGTTATTTTAAGTTATAAAGCGAAGAGGAAAATGATTATCTTAAATCTTTTTGTAGCTTCTTTTGATTCTCCCAATGGGATGAATACTGGTTATCTAGTAGAAATACAATTAGAAGTCGCAAATGACAAAATTTCCATTGCTTCAGAAAAAGCAAGCCTGTATCATGAATAAGCACCTTTGATAGATTAATATAAAGCAAGTGATGATGTGAATAGTCACACCGCTTGTACAAAAATGTATCACTTCTTCCTTCTCTAAAAATGCTAGATACTATGTGCCGAATAAACCCTAAACTAATATTTTTTATGATTCTATCATTTTCACTTTTATGGGTACTTTATTGCAACAAAGTAAAATGTTATAATGAAGAAGAACTTCTGTCATCTTTGTCAAAACAAAGAGGTTCAGATTTCCTGCCATTCATTGATTCTATTTATTTAATGGATAACCCAAAACAATATAATCCTAGCTATGAATGTTTAGCTTTGGGTAAATTAAAGAAAACTGCACCAAGTGTGCTGAATAGGAATTATTTTTTTTTCAAGTTAAAAAGCGTTGATTCAATTGGATATGTTGCATTTGATGAATTGTTAAAAATAACAGGCATTCCAAACAATGTTGCTTTTGTAGTGATGAATTCTAATAGAGAGCGTTCCCATTTTAGCATCCTTACTTTTACCAAAAGTGGTGTAACCATAGGCTTTCCTTTTTTGCGTGCAGAAAATTCATTAGGTTTAAGTAATTGTCTTGAATTAAGTTATAACAGTATTCATTGCAGAGGTAAAACTATAAATGATAGACAAATAAAATTAAGGTTGTCTTGTCGATATGATTCTAATTGTCAAGGGGTTGACGAAAAAAATATTGAAAAAAAAATAACTCTATCTATTATACGCTAATAAAACCCGCTAGCCCGCTGGAGCAAGTGTATAGCTGGAACAAGTCTGGAGGTGCAGTACCATCGACAACGCGATGTTTTTGATTTTGAGTGGGAATTTAAGCCCCTGGACTACAATTCTGCTGGGAACTCCGGTTTGCCAAATACCTCCGCTAGAGCTATGGTGAAAGCTGGAAAAATTACGGATGGAACCACTTCATCATTGACAAATAAAGTAGGTAAACTGTAAACGTCGTTTTCTTCCAGTGAATATCGAAGTAGGGTTTCGTGGGTGATATCGATGATCCAATATTCACGGACGCCAGATTCAGCATATAGGTCTTTTTTTAGGCGCATTTCACGAGATGAATTTCCTGGAGAAAGGATTTCCACCACCAAATCTGGAGCGCCCAAACATCCACGGTCATCCAGTTTTTCCAAATCACAAATCACACAAAGATCAGGTTGCACTACGGTAAAAATCTCTTTGTTCGCTCTACTGGATTTTTTTTGATCATACAATCGAACATCGAAAGGAGCTGCATAGGCTTCGCAACGTTGGTTTTTGAAATGATTGCCAAATTCTACGGTTAGTCTCCAGGAGATTTTCTGATGCATTCGACTTGGAGCAGGCATGAGCAGAATTTTCCCCTTGATCAATTCCAGGGTCTGTTCAAATTTCCAAGTCAAATAGTCGGCATAAGAATAAACACCATCAGGATCAAGTTGAGAAAAACTGGTTATATCGGCCATGAGCGATCATTTGTCAACAAAATTAAGCCTTTTTGCAAGAAAGTACAAGTTACCTACCCAGGCACTACCAACCCAGACCCTTTGACATCGGTAGGCGTTGTCGAACCCCCAAAAGGCTCCAATGAAATAGCAAAAGCATCCGGTTTTTGACCCAACTTATACGAAACCAGTCCTTTATCTGCCGCCTTCCAATCGACTACCCCCAGGCTCACTGGTTGACCTTTGACGATGGCCCACAATTGGTATTGCTTTGGGCCCGGATCTTTCAAATTCAGGAAATCGAGGTGAGCTACGCTTTGTTTTTTGTTCCAGTAAACCGCTGCGATGGGTTCTGTTTTTCCCTGGACGATCACTTTTTCCAGGCCATCTTGTTGCAGGATATTCAATTGTTGCAACAAAAACTGCTCATTGGTGGCGCAGGCTTGTTCTTTGGAGCGCAGTGCCCAGAGTTCTTTTTGGAGTTGATCTGCATGCTGATCTGCTGCTTGTTTGGCTGTCCACATCCAGGCGGCCAGGGCCAAACCAACTACTGCCGCAGCGATTGGCCAAAAGATAAATTTGCCCCGTTTGGGCAATTGAGGTACGACTGCTTGTTCAGTTGAAACAGGAGTAGATACAGCAACACGGGCAGTTTCTGCCAGGATATTGGACAAAATATAGTCGGGTGGAGTTAAACCTTCGGCAGCATGGTAAGTCCCCATTGCTGCTTCCACCTCCTCGATTTCTTGATGAATTTCTGGATATTGGGTAGCCAGTTTTTCCACTGCCTCCCTTTCTGCGTCATTCAATTGATCCAAAACATACATTTCTATGACGCCACTATCCAAATATTCCTGAATATTAAATTGTTCCACTTGTTAGAGGATTAATGGTTATTGATTTAGTAGTGGGGCAAAAATAAGTGTTCCATTTTCCCGGAGCCAAAGGATTAGATAAGAACCTTGAAATGAACCGTTTACTTATCTAATCCTTTGGCAAAATGAAGCACTTATTTTTTATCGCCCCTTACAGTTGTTCGTTGCGCAAAATTTTACGCAATTCAGTAATGGCAGCTCTGGCCCGGGTTTTCACCGTTCCCAAAGGAATACCCAAGAATTCTTCCACTTCCGATTGTGTATAATTTTGGTAATACAACAAATCAATCATCTGTCTGTGGCGCTCATCCATTCGGTTCAGTACATTGTTTAACCCAACATCGCTGATTTGACTCTCAGATCGGGGGGTCTTTACATCTGATACGAGGTTATCCATCTGATCGGTTTTCGATCGTTGAGAAACTACTCGCGATCGGGTGTGATCCAGGGCTGCATTTTTCGCAATGCGCATCATCCAACCCAATAAAGAGCCTTTATCTTCCTGGTATTGACTCCCTCTTTGCCATATTTTGAGAAATACATCCTGGAGGATTTCCGCAGCGTCCTCCTGATTTCCGATAGTCTTGACAATCAAGCCGTATAGTGGAGCTGAAAAGCGTTGATAGAGAATAGGGATTACGGCACGGTCACAATCCTTGACCATTTGTATGAGCTGGTGTTCTGGTAAAGTGTTTTTTGATTCCATACACTGTTTTATCAGATGCTGCAACAAAGCAAGACTGGGTACTTGTTCAGCGTGAAGGTCATTATTTGTTCAGCACTACAAAAATAATTTTGCCGTTATTTCTGATTTACAAATGCAAGTTTAAGATAAACCCGTTAGATTAGCCACTATGCCTGCATTTTTTTATCTTTGCTCTCCATTTAACTTGCTAAAAGCAGTAGGGGCGATAAAAAAATAAGTGATCATTTTGCCAGAGGATTAGATAAGTAAACGTTTCATTTCAAGTGTCGTATCTAATCCTCTGGCTCAGGAAAAAGGATCACTTATTTTTGCCCCACTAAGTATGCTATACGACTAGATTGTTTATTTTTTTCCATTTACAACCACAAAACAAGATGTTGAAAAGATTGCTGCAACAACTACCCGGTAAAATTATGCTGCTGTATGGCATCTGTTTCTTCATTTGGGGCTGTAGCAGCTCGAAACCTGTTGAGACCGTATCCAATGGCCGACCCAAAAACGTGATTTTGATGATTGGCGATGGAATGGGTTTATCGCAGGTCAGCGCAGCCATGTTTAGCAACAGCAACCACCTCAACCTGGAGCAAATGCCGGTGCTGGGTTTTCACAAATCGTATTCCTACGACGATTTGGTTACCGATTCAGCTGCGGGTGCCACCGCTTTTGCCTGTGGCTTCAAAACCTTCAACGGAGCAATTGGGGTGGATAAAGATACCCTTCCCCTGAAAACCATTCTGGAAGAAGCCGAAGAAAACGGGTTGGCTACGGGTTTGATTGCCACTTCAACCATCGTACACGCTACCCCGGCAGCGTTTATCGCACACGTGGTTTCTCGAGAACAGTATGAGGAAATTGCCGTTGACATGCTAAAAACCCCCATTGACTTATTGATTGGGGGGGGCAAAAAATACTTCGACCGCCGCGAAAACGACAACCGCAACCTCTATACGGAATTCCAGCAAAAAGGATACAAAGTGAGCGATTATTCCCAGGAGGAAATGACCGAAATGCAGTGGGATCCCAGCAGCAATTTCTTGTACCTCACTGCCGACAAGCATCCGCTCAACGTGGCAGCTGGACGTGATTACTTGCCTTATGCCACCAAAAAAGGGTTGGAATTTTTGGAAAAACGCAGCAAAGACAAAGGTTTTTTCATCATGATCGAGGGTTCTCAAATCGACTGGGCTTGCCATGCCAACGACGGCAAACTGGCCATCAAAGAAGCACTGGATTTTGACCGGGCAATTGGCGAAGCACTTAATTTTGCCCGCGTGCGTGGCAACACCCTCGTCATTGTTACCGCAGACCACGAATGTGGTGGAATGGCCCTCAATCCTGGTTCAAAAATGAACAAAATCGAAACAGCTTTTACCACCATCAACCACACCGCCACCATCATCCCTGTATTTGCCTACGGCCCAATGTCCAAGCAGTTTTCAGGCATTTTTGAAAACACCAGCATCAACACGAAAATGCGCAATGCACTTGGTTTTCCCGAACACAAACCTCAAACTACCAACGGGAGCACCAATGACCGCAGATGAGGCTGGCACAACTTCGGGTTCCTGCAAAATAATCCTTGTGGATTTTTTTGCCTCGTAAACTGAACAAATCAAAAACTGTTTTATTATAATAGACTAAAAAAACAACTATCGCTGCTTGTGTGCCATCTTACCAGGCGCCAACAAGCAAATGGTTTAAAATATAGTCTTATGAATGTTGAGATTTTGGAGAACTTACAATTAATCAAGGAAAGCGCACGAGATTTTGCGGAATCCTACATTCGGCCTCACGTTATGGAATGGGACGAAGCGTCTCATTTTCCGACAGAACTGTTCCATCGGATGGGACATTATGGCTTCATGGGCGTTTTGGTACCTGAACATTATGGTGGTGCGGGACTGGGCTACCAGGAATACATTACCGTAATTGAAGAGATTTCCCAGGTGTGTGGTTCAATCGGATTGTCGGTAGCAGCGCACAACTCTTTGTGTACCAACCACATTCTTTCATTTGCCAACGAAGAGCAAAAGCACCACTATCTGCCCAAACTGGCTTCTGGCGAATGGATTGGCGCATGGGGACTTACCGAGCCCAATACCGGCAGTGATGCTGGCCGCATGAAATGTGTTGCGGAGCGCGACGGCGACTACTACGTCATCAATGGCAGCAAAAACTTCATCACCCACGGGGCTTCTGGCGATGTTGCTGTAGTGATTGTCCGTACTGGCGAATTGCTTGATAGCCATGGCATGTCGGCGTTCATCGTAGAGCGAGGCACTCCTGGCTTCCATGCAGGCAAAAAGGAAAATAAACTGGGCATGCGTGCGTCCGAAACGGCAGAAATGATTTTTGACAATTGCCGGGTGCACAAAAGTCAAATGATGGGCGAAGAAGGAGAAGGATTCATCCAGTCGATGAAAATTCTGGATGGTGGCCGCATTTCTATCGCTGCCCTTTCTCTGGGTATTGCCAAAGGCGCTTATCTCGCATCGGTTAAATATTCCAAAGAACGCCAGCAGTTTGGTCAGGCCATCGCCAACTTCCAGGCAATCAGCTTCAAACTGGCCGATATGGCGACCAAAATTGAAGCATCAGAGTTGTTGGTACGCAAAGCCGGAGAACTCAAAAACGAAGGCCAAAACGTAACCAAAATCTCGGCCATGGCCAAATATTATGCTTCTGAGGCTGCCGTAGAAATTTCTACCGACGCCATCCAGATTCACGGTGGCTATGGTTACATCAAAGATTTTCCGGTGGAAAAATTCTACCGCGATGCCAAGTTGTGCACCATCGGTGAAGGAACGAGTGAAATCCAGAAACTGGTGATTTCAAGAGAGATCTTGAAAGGGAGATAAATAACATAACTTTAATTACCCATTTTTACCGCAGGGTATCCGTTGCTCTGCGGTAAAATATAGGGTTAAGTTATCCCTCCTTCTGGGTGTGAAAAATCAAAAACAACAAAAAAATTCCCGTCAAAAAATAAGCCGTATCCTGGGCATTCCACTCATCAGATTGCCACATCAAAAACCACTCTCCCGCGATAGCCCCAAAAACAAAAAACCAGAGTAAGATGCCAAGGAACAAACCAATGGTTGTTTTGGTTTTGGCCAGTTGGAATGCTACATCTTCCGCTTTAATTTTCGTGGCCATTTGATAGGCGCCCCACAGACAAAAAGTAGCGATCGTACCTTCCAGCAAAATGATGCCGATGTAAAAGAGATGATGCAGGGCATTGCTGTTGATGCTGCGCCACTTGTTGGCCCGGAAGGCAAAAGTGTCGCCCATACCCGTGACTTGCTCCACAAATTGAAAATTAGAGCCGTAGTCCGTCACGTTGTTGAAAAAAATCAACCCGAGAAAGAGACCAACCATGGCGCTGAAGCAGGTCTTGATGAGGCGAATGGTCATATTTTTTGTTTTTAGTAAATGACTCACCTTAAGCAGTGCTGTGCATAACACTTATCAATGTAAGTAAAGATGGGTATCACGGCATAAGGTGATTTACTTTATTTTTAAACCGTATCTTAATTTATTTGGGCTTCCTGTTTTTTAAAATTATCGAGGATTTTTCCAGTTGTAGTCCGGAAAGCATCCACTTCTTTGGGTTTGAGGCCAGACAAAAGTTTGGCCTCAAATTCATCCATGGCAGCATTGCAGACTTGCAGTGCTGCTTTGCCATTTTCGGTCAAACTGATGCGCAGGATTCGCTTGTGCCTGGGATCGGTTTTTCTTTCCAGTAAGGTTTTGCGCTCCAGGGAGGACACCACTTCGTTCATCGATTGGGGGGTCATCAAAAAACGACGGGACAATTGGGCTGAGGACAAGTCGGTTTCATTGTCTCCCACAAAATTCAACACGATAAATTGGCTGGGGGTAATGTCGTAAGCACCCAGAATTTTGATCATTTGGGACGTTACTTCTGTTTCCAATCGCTTGATCAAGTAGATCGTTCTTGCGGGCATACTTTTGTTTGTGCTACAAAAATAGAAAAAACGCTAGTGGTGATGCAAGGTATAGAAAGCATTTTTAATTTTGTCGAGCTATAAGGTTTCCTTATTAGTGCTGAAACCTTTTCAATCGCAAGCACAATGGCCGGACAAACCTTCTCGCGCTACAACCTCGACTTCCTATTATTTGAAGTATTGAAGGTGGCAGAGCTGATTCAACACGAATATTTCAAGGCCCATGATTTGCTGAAGCTATTTACTCCAGTTGTCAAAACCTTTGGCGCTGAAATGGGTTTCATTGCGATCAATCAGGCCATGCGGAAATTCCAGGAAGTAACGAGTCCACATTTCACGATAGCTGCGCAAGGCAACCTTGACGGAGCAACAAAGTCTCTAATTTAACCATCGATGAAGATAATCATAGCTGGAGCAGGAATTGGCGGATTGACCGCTGCCCTTTGTCTTCACGAAGCCGGACATGAAGTAGAAATTTTTGAGTCCGTAAAAGAAATCAAACCACTGGGCGTGGGCATCAACCTCCTCCCCCACTCTGTGCGCATCCTGACGAATCTCGGCCTGGATGATAAAATTGCCGAAAGCGCAGTAGCAACCAGTGATTTAGTATACGCCAACAAATTTGGACAAGTATTCTGGAAAGAGCCTCGCGGGCGCTTTGCTGGCTACAAATGGCCACAGTTTTCGGTCCACCGCGGCACCCTACAAATGATTTTGATGGAAGAAGTCATGCACAACATTGGCTTCGACAGCATCAAAACCCAACACCACCTCCAGTCTTTTACCGAAGACGTCAGCGGTGTGACCGCCACTTTCATCAATCGGGAAACTGGAGAGGTGCAAACTCGTGTAAAAGCAGACATTCTGATCGGTGCAGATGGAATCAACTCGGTAGTTCGACAACTGTTGTACCCAAAAGAAGGAGCCGTAAAGTATTCTGGGAATGTATTGTACCGAGGCACCACCCTGATGAAACCATTTTTAGATGGTACTTCAATGGTGATGATTGGCAGTCTGCGCCAAAAAATGGTGGTGTATCCCATCCAAAATCAATTGACCAAAGATGGCTATCAGTTGGTCAATTGGGTGGGCAATCTTAAAGAAACCGATCAGGAACAGTTGACCATTCGGGACTGGAACCGCCAGGCCGACAAAAAACGCTTGCTGGAGCTTTACAAGTCCTGGAATTTTGATTGGCTGGATGTACCGGCCATGATTGCTGGCGCTGAAAGCATTTACGAATTCCCTATGTCAGATCGCGACCCCCTACCCCGCTGGTCTTATGGACGCGTAACCTTGCTGGGTGACGCAGCTCACCCCATGTACCCCATTGGATCGAACGGTGCCTCGCAAGCCATCGTAGACGCCGATGCCCTGGCCTGGACCTTCATAGAAGAACACGATTGGCAAGCGGCCTTGATGCGCTACGATGCCGAGCGGGTACCTGCCACGGCAAAAGTAGTCTTGCAAAATCGCCAAAAAGGGCCAGATTTCATCATGGATTTGATGGAAGAACGCTTTCCCAAAGGCTTTACACCTGAAGAGATTCCTCATGCCGAACTGGAAGGCATTATGGAAAATTACAAACGAGTTGCAGGTTTTGACATCAAAACCTTGAACGAAAAAATATAGTAGTACTGACCCGCAATTATTTTTTCTCTTTGAGTACCTCCGCATAACTGACCAGCCTGATCCCCTTCCGCACAATGGCTTCCTTGACTTTTTCGCTGGTGAGTATAGTGGTTACATCCTGGCGGCCCTGGGCTACATCTTCGTAGCCGATGTGCGAAATGGCGCGCAATTCCGCATTGTCGAGGCCGGGATGCTCCACGTAGACGTAGGTTTTTCCGGTTTCTAGTTTATCCAGCATGGCAATGAATCCATTGACTCTTTCTTCGGTGGTTTTGTTTTTGAATTCAAAGCCGGTGTAATTGATTTGAAATTCCGTGGCAGATTCCACATCCACCATTGGCAGTTTGTATTCAGCAGCAATTTTGCGCGCCAATGCTTTTACTTCAGGGGCAAAAGCGAGGCTGTTCATGTGGCCAGAAACGTGGCTCAGGCGAGGAATGTATTTCAGGGCCATATCCAATTGTGCCCGCATTTCTTTTTCGACGTCTTCAATTTTCCAGGCATTGTCCATCACCGCCTGCTTGGGATAATAGGCATTTGGGTAAAGCATTTGATAAAAATATCCATCTGCATTGCGCAAGCTGGGGCAATCGGTCAAAGGTCGCCACTTGACATTGTCCCACTCACTGGTGATGGCAAAATGGAGTCCCACGTCAATGCCTTTGTTTTGTTCCAGCATTTTGACGGCTTCAGGAAACCAGGGCGAAGGGACGATGACTTCTATTGAGGTTTCAATGCCTTCCTGGTAGGACTTGATCAGGGCCTCGTTGCCAGAATGGGCAAAACCCATGTCGTCGCCACGAATGATCAGCCGAGGGGCATTGCTGAGTTTGGGCGCAATCACCCCTTTGCTTGGGGTGCGTTTGGCGAAGCGATTGAAGATGTTGATGAAATCCAGGGAAACGTAATCGCCGTCAAATTTGCACAAGATGGTTTCAGTGTGTGGGCTCTCGATGTACCGCAGGGTCAATTCCAGGGTGGTTTGGTCTTTCCAGGAGTAGCTGCCCGCTACTTTGTACGGCCCAATCCCCGCCCGGTTCGACTGTGCTCCAGCAACCAGGTAAGGCAGGTAAGGGCCGAGTTTGATTGTAGTACTCGGTTCCCATTTGCCATTGCCAAAAGGAATTAGGTGGGTAACCGAATCCGTATTCAAGGTCAGGAGGCATACCTCGTCTTTAAAGGAGATATTGACGCTATGGAGGCTTTTGTCTTTGGTGTAAATGCCGTAAATTTTATCCCCAAGGCTGGCTTGCAGCACCGACGCAGGATTTTTGGGCGGAAGTGGTAGCGCCAAAATTGCGATTTTGGCTTTCAGTTCTGCCAACAATTTGGGATTGGCGGGCAGTTTTTGAGGTTGAAATGCAGGCAAGAGGTGCTTCCAGATCAAATTTAACTCTCCTTGCAAATTGAGTGTTTCTGCAGTGGTGATGATCACCGCATCTTGCTCGGGCAGCACGATGATGAATTGACCATAGGCACCTTCTCCCCGGTAAGAATTGTTTCTGCTCCGCCACATCTGATAGCAATACCCTTGCAACCAGTCACTTGAATCTTTTTTTGCTTGAGGCGCATTGGGGTCTTGCATGATTTTCATGGTAGTGGCTTCATCTACCCAGGTTGTAGGCAAAATTTGTTTGCCCTGCCACAAGCCTTTCTGCAAAAACAACTGGCCAAATTTGGCCATGTCTTCAGTTTTGAGCCGCAAGCCCCAGCCCCCCACATTGATACCCTGAGGGTTAACTTCCCAGTCGATGCCCTGGATGCCCAGTGGGTCAAACAAGCGGGGTTTAAGGTAATCGACGATTTTTTGACCCGTTACTTTCTGCACAATGGCCGACAACATAAAGGTAGCCACTGAGTTGTACACAAACTTGGTACCCGGTTGATGTGGGATGGGAATTTGCAAAAACGCTTCAACCCAGTTGGATTCGCTTACTACCACTCCGGTTGGATCCGTATTGTGCCCTACACTCATGCTCAAGAGGTCTTTGATGCGCAATTCAGCCAGGCCTTTGCTGATGTTTACAGGCAAATCATCTGGAAAAAAGGCAGTGACCTTGTCCTCAACGCTCAATTTCTTTTCAGCTACCGCAAAACCCACAGCAGTGGCGGTAAAACTTTTACTGACCGAATACATGGTGTGCTTCAAGTCATTGAGGTAGGGATTCCACCAGCCTTCAGCGATGACCTTGCCGTGTCGCAACACCATAATGCTGTGAAACTCGTGCTTGCCGTTGGAAGCAGCTTCCAAAAAATTGAGAATCCCTTGAGAAGAGACCCCCTCCGCTTCGGGGGTACTGCGGGGAAGGGTGATTGATTTTTGGGCAAATAAGCTGATGCTCAGAAAGAGGAGAAGGACGGTTGCTCTCATGGTGAAAGGATGTATTGCGATTAGATGCTAAACAAATGTAGCAAGAATAAGCCTTTAAGCGTACCTTTGCGGCTAAATTATCAGCACGGGTATGAATTTTAGCGACTTAAATCTGAATAAACCACTCCTGAACGCCCTTCAGGATCTTGGACTTACTACTCCAACCCCCATCCAGGAAAAGGTTTTTTCGGTGGTTATGTCGGGAAAGAATGTATGTGGAATTGCCCAAACGGGTACAGGGAAAACTTATGCTTATTTGTTGCCCTGTTTGCGGCAGTACGAATTCAACAAGAAAAAAACACCCCAATTGTTGATCATCGTACCCACCCGCGAATTGGTCATGCAAGTGGTTGAATCGGTTGAAAAACTGAGCACTTACCTTAGTCTGGTGGTGGTCGGGGTCTTTGGCGGCGTCAACCTCAAACCCCAGGCAATAGAGGTGATGGGAGGGGTAGATGTATTGGTGGGTACTCCCGGACGCTTGATGGATTTGATATCTACCGGATCATTGAAGACCAAGGGCATCAAGAAACTGGTGATCGATGAATTTGATGAAATGCTGAATCTGGGTTTTCGTGCCCAGCTCAAAGTGATCTTTGAATCCATCCCCGAGCGGCGGCAAAATCTGTTGTTTTCGGCAACTTTGAATGAAGATGTTGAAGTATTGATGGATGAATATTTTTACGACCTTGTCCGAATTGAAGCAACCCCGATTGGTACGCCCTTGGCCAATATCGAACAGAGCTACTACTCCGTTCCCAATTTTTACACCAAACTGAATTTGCTCAAATTGCTCCTGGAAAACCATCCAGAGATGAGCAAAGTACTGGTTTTTGCGTCTACCAAACACCTGGCGGATCTGATTTTTAATGAATTAGAAAAAAGCATGGGGCGAAAAATCCAGGTCATCCACTCCAATAAATCCCAGCCTTTCCGTTTTGCAGCGGTCAACGCTTTTCAAAAAGGGGAAAGCCGGGTTTTGATCGCCACCGACATCATTGCCCGAGGATTGGACGTTGCCGAGGTAACCCACGTGCTCAATTTTGACATGCCCAGTACCGCTGAAGGCTACATTCACCGCATTGGCCGTACCGGACGGGTGGACAAAAAAGGCATCTCTATCTCTTTCGTAACAGAAAAGGAAAAGGAGAATCTGGCTTTTATAGAAAAACTGATGAACTTTGAAGTGCCTCGGTTGGAAACACCAAATGAGCTAGAGATTGAGGAACGCTTATTGCCTGAAGAGATACCGAGAGACCACATGAAAATCATTTCCGTCAAAACCACCATCGGCAAAAACATTGGTGCTTCTTTTCACGAGAAATCAGAAAAGAACAAAAAGGTCAATGTAAAAAGAGACCATGTGGCGGAAATGAAGAAGAAGTACGGAAAATCGTACGAGAATCGGAAACGGAACTAAGTAGTGGGGCAAAAATAAGTGTTCATTTTTCTTGAGCCAGAGGATTAGACAAGACACTTGAAATGAACCGTTTACTGATCTAATCCTCTGGCAAAATGAACACTTATTTTTTTATTGCCCCTAAGACACCGATGAAATAGAATAGACTTGTTGTAATGAAAATGGGCGACCTTGATGATCGCCCATTTTTTTTATCGCCTCTTAGGAATAACTTACACTTTCTTCTTGTGGCAAGAACTCGACATTGATGATCTCGTTCTTTTGGAGGAACAGCAGGATTCCACGTACAGTCTCTTTCAGCGTAGGATCTTGCCAACCGTTGGCAGAGGCATTACGGGCAGCCTGGAAGTTGCTGCTGTCGTAAAGTTTGAATTCCATCGCTGAAATGTTTTCAACCGATCTGACCAAAAAGTCGAGCAGCGGGAAAAGCAGGTCTTCCTTGGTACAACGCTCAATGATCACGGGTACAAAATCCTTCAACTTGTAGATTTCAAACTTCGTTCCAGTCAGTTCCGTGATGATGTCGGTGATATCACGCATGTTGGAATACACATCACGGGTGACGTGGAAAGTCTTGTTGATCGTATCCGGCATATTGGAAGCGGCCACAATGTTGGAGGCTGCCCGGTCTGCTGGTGAAAAACTGACCTGATTCTGTGCATCTACCCCAATGCCATAATTGATCATAAAGGCAATCAAGCGGATGGAGATGTCAAAGTTATGCCCACCACCATTGATCGAAGGTGTAATCAACGCAGGGCGGAAAATCCGACCTTTGAGTCCACGGCTCATCGCATCTTTTACGATTTGCTCGGATACCCATTTCGTTTGACTGTACCCAAAATCGAGCAAGTTGATGTTGTCGTTTGTGTCGGTTTCATACAATACATCTTTTACCGCCCATCCAAAGATAAAGGTGGTGGAGATGTGGTTGAAAATCTTGGGCTGGCCGTCAAAAGCAAGTTTCAGAATCTCGTTGGTACCCACGACGTTGACGTTGCGCATCCGGTCGTAGTTGAACAGGTAGTTGACGGTAGCGCCGTTGTGGTAAATTTCCTGGACTTTGTTGGCAAGGAAATCCCATTTTTCGCGGCTTAGTCCAAGCTGCATTTGTCCCAAATCACCACATACCGGAATAACCCGTTCTTTAAACAGTGCCTCCAATTCATCGGTCATTGGCTCTACAGATTCCATTGCGGCCAACAAGCGATCCATCCCTTGCTCCTCACTGGAAGCACGAATCAAGACATACACTGTTTGCTCGGTTTGCTCCAGGATGCTTTTCAAAATAAACGGCCCAAAGAAGCCCGTTCCACCCGTAAGCAGTACGTGCGTAGCGTGGTGTTGAGCTGGATATACGGGGGCTGCCGGATCAAAAGTCATGTGCACATCGCTGAGCATGATCTTTTGCTCCAACTCGGTGTGCTCTTTTTGCAGCCTGTCGATCATTTTCTTCAAACGCAAAATGGCAATGGCCGAAGCTGATTCAAATTGCCCAACAAGATCGAACAATTCCGAAATGGAAATTTCCTGAATCAAACGCAGGTCAATTTGCTTGGACAATGCATCGGCACCTTTTTCCTTGAGCAAATCTTTGATGTCGCTCATCAGTACAGCCAGGTCAATCGATTCAAGGCCAGCCTTACCCAGGGTATAGGTTTCGTCACCCTTGAAGCCGTATTTTTGTTTGAGGTCATCCAATGGAGAAACGGGACCGGAACATTCTTCGTGCAAATGCTCCACCGCAACTGCGCCAGAAAATTGCTGGAGTACATTGAACTCGCCTGCCTCCCAGAGTTCTTTGGCTTTGTGGCGCATGATCTTACCCGAACTGGTTTTGGGTATTTCTCTGGCGGAAACAAAGGCAATGGTGTGTGTTTGCACATTCAAGCCTTTGCGAATGGCATTGATAATGGGCAGCGGATCTGGAAGTGACTTAGGATTTTTGACCCCAACTACCACCACAAGTTTTTCTTCTCCTTCAAATATGTCGAAGGCAGCTGAAAATCCATGGCGCACATGGGGCGTAGCGGTTTGTTCAACAATTTTTTCAATATCCTGTGGGTAATAATTGAGTCCCCGGATGATGATCATGTCTTTGGCCCGGCCACAGATGTAGAGTTCATCCTGATGCATGAATCCCATGTCTCCAGTGCGGAGATAATTGTTGGCATTTTGGTTTTCCCCAACGATAGAAGCTTGAAAGAGCTTTTTGGTCATGTCTGGTTTGTCCCAATACCCCAGGCATTTGCTTTTACCTGCAATCCAGACTTCCCCAATTTGCCCTTCTTTGAGGGCGTGGCGGGTATGAGGATCCACAATCCGCACGCTGATGTCGCCCAATGGTGCGCCACAGTTCATGATGTTGGTACCGGAATCTGGTTCCGACAATACTGGCAATAACTTGATTTTGTTCTGCTTAAATGCAACTGGATCAACGGAGACATAAGTCCTGCCGTAGTTGGTAACCGCCAGGGTGTTTTCTGCCAAACCAAATGCAGCAAACAGGGATTCCGGTTTGAGTCCATAAGGCTCAAAAAACTTCAAAAACCGGGTATAGGTTGTCGGGATGACTGGTTCTGCCGCTGTCATCAAGTATTCAAGCGAACTTAAATCGAGCGCTTCAAGGGTTTTCTCAGAGATCTTGCCTGGTTGCAAGCAATATTCAAAGGCAAAATTCGGCGCTGATGATGCGGTAGCCTTGTATTTGGTGATGCTTTCCAACCACAACGCAGGACGCTGGATGAAATCAATGGGCGAGAAACCATAAGTGGTGCCACCTTTCAACGCAATGTAAATGTAGTAGCCGATCAGGCCCATGTCGTGGTACTGTGGCAACCAGCTTACCCCAACCGGGATAAAATCAGTAGCCAGATCACAGTTGTGCAAAATGTTTTGGTGCGAAACCATTACCCCTTTGGGCTCACTGGTAGATCCAGAAGTATACTGCAAAAACAAAATATCAGAATGCCCTTCCGGGAATCCGTTTTTATTGACGTCGCGGAAGTCTTCGGTATTGATCCAGCTGAGTTTGGAGATGTAACTGGTACTGAAAAGCGACTCCGCAATATTGGTCCGCGACAAATTGAGCTTGACCGACCAGTAGTAATCCCGACTGGTTAGAATGGCCTTGGCTTGGCAATCTTTGGCAATATAGGTCATCTTATTGAGCGAAGACTCGAATCCATGAGAGGTAGGCGGATAGGCAGGCACCGGAATCAATCCCAAACGGGCACAAGCAAAGAACGCACAAATCATTTCTAATCCTGGAGGATACGCCAAAAGGATGCGGCTACCCGGTGCAAAACCATGCTCGTTATGGAGATTACTTGCTATAGCGTTGGTACGGTGGATGAATTCACGGTAAGTGTACTTCTCGGTTTGGTTGCCAGAAATATCAAGAAATGAAAAGAGTAGTTTGTCTGGCTGCTGATCCACCCAGAAGTCAAATCTTTTAAAAATAGAATTCATAAGCAAAGGAGTGTTTGTTAATAGTCAATTGGTTAGCTGCGCTATCACCCACTCACTAATGAGCTGGTGCATTGCCGTCGAGAATCAAATTTTGGTGGTTGTTGTTAATAGGAGCTGGTGGTTTTCCAAGCCATCTGAGGAGTTTGATGTGATGGGCTATGGCCTGGTACATATAGCGGTTTTCACGGTAATCAATCCCATATTCAGCGGATGTTTCCCGCACGATCTTGGTTAATTTGGGGTAGTGGGTATGTGCAACTTGTGGAAAAATATGGTGAGCCACATGGTGATTCAAGCCACCACAAATGAAATTGGCAACCCGGCTACGGGTAGAATAATCGGTAGTGGTAGCAAAGATGTGATCCATGAAATCATGGTCATGACGGGTTTCTGGAAACTCGTTGATGTCCAGCAAGTGCGCAACCTGAATGATCCAGGCGGCTACCAATCCCATTAAAAGATGGGTCACCGTGAAAGCCAATACGACCTGCCATACCGAAAAATGGAGCACCAGCACAGGAACAGCAATCATATAAACAAGGTACAAAATTTTGCTCCCAATAATGGTGATCCACTCGTGGAGTGGGTGCTTGATGTGCTGGACATGCACGTTATTCTTGAAAAAGAGGTACTCAAAGTCTTTTACAAAAAGAAAATCAAGCGTAGTGATCCCGTACATGAAAAACACATAAATGTGCTGAAAACGGTGCATCGGTTTCCACTCCGCATGCGGAGAGAACCGGAAGATAGCATGCGCATAGATGCCCTCATCTTCTCCATATACGTTCATTACGGAATGGTGACCATGATTGTGCATGATGCGCCACATGTAGGAACTAATGCCACAAGCATCCAGTACGTAGCTGAGCGTTTTATTGACGATTTTATGCTTGGAAATGGAATTGTGGTTGGCATCGTGGGCAATGTTCAAAAACATAAAAATTTGCGCCAGGCCTTGGAAGATATACAAGAAAAAGAATTGAGTATAACTCCAGTCAGCGGCAAAAAGCAAGGCATAACTGCCAATCCACCACGCGAGGGCAAAAGAAACTTTCAGGGTCATTTCCCAATTACCCTTTTTGGAAATCCGATTTCCCTCAAAATAATAGTTCAGCCTTTCAAATAAAACTTTTTTGAATTCGGCATGAGTATCGCCAGAAGCATTCAACATTTTGAATTAGTTTTTTCACAATTTACAATGTACATCCAATCAAGTAGGTTTGCCTCGCATCAATAGTACGGAAAGAAACTGTACATACCACGTTAAAAGTATGCACCCACTCTTTGAAACCCCAAATGTAAAGATGCTCAGATTATTTCTTGCTCTCAAGATCTAAATAGTTGCGATAAGAGGGGAAATTTTGTGCTAATTTTTTTACAAAAAAGCAAAATTTGGCCTTTCAGGTGTATTTTTCGATTCCTGCGATTCTTTTTTTATGTGCACCAGCATGTGAGCTATTGCATTAACAATCTTCAATATATAAATCATGAAATCAATACTTTTCCTTTTCTGCTTGCTCTTTTGCTTTGCTTTGTTCGCTCAAGATCCGCTTTACCGGATGAGCACTGATCAGGCGCGATGGGCTACTTTTGAAAACCCCAAAGCTGCTCCTGGCATGGGCGGTTTGGAAAACAAGAGTGCCAAAGGCCACGCCTATGATCCCATCAAAGCGGGCGAAGTCAAAACCTTGCTCAATGTAACCGGGATGGGCATTGTGCAGCGCATCTGGTTGACTTTCAACGACCGCAGCCCGGCCATGCTGCGCGCTTTGCGCATCGATATGTATTGGGACGGCGCCAGTCAACCCGCAGTTTCGGCCCCGATTGGCGATTTTTTCAGCATCTCGCATGGCCAGATCATGCCTTTTGAGAATGCGCTATTTTCAAGCCCAGAAGGTCGTTCGTTCAATTGCCGAATCCCCATGCCTTTCTGCAAAGGGGCCAGAATAACCGTGACCAACGAGTCGGATCATGACCTCAATTTATTTTTTTATGATGTCGATTTTCAGCGTACGACCGTTTTGCCAGCCGATGCGCTGTACTTCCATTGCCATTGGCGGCGCGAACACAAAACCAAATTGGCCGTAGATTTCAACATGCTCCCCGAAGTCAAAGGCAAGGGGCGTTTCCTAGGCGTCAACGTGGGTTTAATTTCCGCTCCCGAATACGGCAAAAGTTGGTGGGGAGAAGGGGAAGTCAAAATCTATATAGACAGTGATGGGCAGGTTCCAACCATAGTAGGCACCGGTGCCGAAGATTACATCGGCTCTGGTTGGGGGCTTGGCAAGTTCATTCAATGGCACCAGGGCTGCCCGGTTGCCAATGACAGCACCCGTCAGTGGTCGTTTTATAGGTTCCACATTCCTGACCCCATTTATTTTCAGCAAAAACTGAGGGCAACCATCCAGGTATTGGGTGGGGATTCGCGGGATCAGGTGCGCAGAATGCTCAAGGAAGGCACAGCTTTAATCCCAGTATCGGTCAGTTCAGACCAAGGCTTTATGAAATTGTTTGAAGGCAATCCTCCGGCACTAGATGCGCCAAACTTCCCCGATGGCTGGGTGAATTTTTACCGCCAGGAAGATTACTGCGCTACGGCCTACTTTTATTTGGATAAACCAGTGAGTGGGTTGCCCGCACTACCAGCAGTAGCTGATCGAATCAAAGGTTTGTAAGCCATAAAACTAGGCTTCAACTGGATCAACGAATTTCCGTTTAACCGCTGATATTAAGTAACGCAGAAAAATTAACTTCCTGATTTTGCGTCAGACTAAGGTGATGGTTTACAAACGCGATGCCAACAAAGCCTGATCAATATCGGCAATGATGTCGTCTACGTGCTCCAAACCTACCGAGATGCGCACTGTTCCAGGATGAATGCCTACGGCAGAACGTTCTGATTCGGTCAATTTGCTATGGGTTGTAGAAGCCGGGTGCGTCACAATGCTGCGGGTATCGCCCAGGTTGGAAGACAGCGAGCACATTTTTACGGCATTCAAAAAAGCGCGTCCCCGATCCAGGCCACCTTTGACTTCGATGGTGACGATACCGCCGCCCATTTTCATCTGTTTTTGTGCCAGTTCGTGCTGTGGATGAGAAGGAAGGAAAGGATAAAACGTTTTTTCGACTTCGGGATGCTGCTCCAGAAACTGCGCCAGCCGCAAGGCGTTGCTGCAATGGCGTTCCATGCGCACCGCCAGGGTTTCCAGACTTTTGCTCAAAATCCAGGCATTGAAGGGCGACATGGCCGGGCCGGTATGTCGACAGAAAAAGCGAATGGGCTCAATGAATTCGTGTTTGCCAACTACGATTCCGCCCAAAACACGCCCTTGACCGTCCATCCACTTGGTAGCAGAATGCACAATCAGATCAGCGCCGTAATCGGTCGGTGTCTGGATAACCGGGGTGGCAAAACAATTGTCGATGTTGAAAATGATGCCGTGCTTTTGGCACAACTTGCCCGCTTTTTCCAAATCCACCAGCGCCAGGCCCGGATTAGACGGCGATTCCAACACCAGCATTTTGGTATTGGGCTGGATGTATTGATCCCAATTGTCGATGTCAGTTGGGTCAACATAAGTAAAAGTGATGCCCCACTTGGGGAATATCTGGGTCAAAATCTGGTGGGTAGAACCAAACACTGCCCGCGAAGCCAAAATGTGATCACCAGAACTCAGCAATGCGGCCATGCTGGCAAACACTGCCGCCATACCTGAAGCAGTGGCAAAACCGTCTTCAGCGCCTTCCAATTGGCAAACCTTGCTGATGAATTCGTCTACACTTGGGTTGTTATAGCGGGAATAAATGATGTCGTCGTTGAGGCCAGCAAAAGTATCGGCCATGAGCTCCGCATTCGGAAAGGTGAAGCTGGAGGTAAGGTACATCGCGGGACTGTGCTCGCGGTAGTCTGTACGGTCCATTTGACCGCGGATTGCCTTTGTTTCGGAATGCATCTTTTCTTCAATAATCAATAGCCAATAATCAATAGCCAATATCCAATTTGGTAATGCGATACTCGTGAAATCAGCGCAAGATTATGGTTTGATTTCACGGGAAGTTGCAATACTTTTGAAAATGATTGCGACAAGCTCATCATTTTCTTGGCACAAAGAAGCAAGTTTTTCTTGAGAAAAATAGTTCCGTTTAAGAATAATTTTCAGACAGACTTTTGTCTCTCGGAGCTCTTTGAGGACAATTTTCATTTTATGGACAAAGTCGGCTTTTGATTCCGCTGCTTGTGCCTCACCATAGTTCAGCGCCGGTGCTGTTCCAGATCTAACCAATTGATTGCCCAAGTGCTTTGCTGCAATTGTGCGAGGTAAAGATTCCACTACATCAATGACTCGGGATGCAAAATCGATAAATCGATCTTCCAAATCAAATTTATATGGCTTTTTCCCTACCTCGCTCATCCCATTTTCAGCATTTTCTAATCAAATCACCCAAAATTGCACTACCATTTTGGACATTGGATATTGGACATTGATTATTGGACATTGAATCCCTCTCTATCCTTGCGCTGCTTTATATTTTTTAATCGCTTCATTTAGTGCAGGAACCACCTCAAAAAGATCACCGACCACGCCGTAATCTGCTGCTTTGAAGAAAGGCGCTTCAGGATCTTTGTTGATGACCACGATGGTTTTGGAGTTGTTGACACCAGCAAGGTGTTGGATGGCGCCGGAGATACCGATGGCGATGTACAGGTTTGGACGAATCGCAATCCCCGTTTGGCCAACGTGTTCGTGGTGTGGGCGCCAGTGTACATCCGCAACTGGGCGAGAACAGGCGGTCGTAGCGCCCAGGGTAGCGGCCAGGTCTTCGATGATTCCCCAATTTTCAGGGCCTTTCAAGCCCCGACCAGCGGATACCACCAGCTCGGCTTCAGGAAGAGGTACAATGCCTTCTATTCGGCTAACTGATTTTACCTTTATGCGACTGGCAGGAATGGCCACAGCAATCGCTTCAATCGGCGCAGCACTACCCACGATGGCAGGCTGCAAGGAGTTGCCCATCACCGACAAAACCTTCACTGCCGACTTGATTTCGTATTCCGCAATGGCTTTGCCTGAGAATACGCCTTTTTTTACTTTGAATCCGCCATCTACAGTTGGTATACTGTTGACACCGGCTACCGAACCAGCGCCCAAGCGAGCAGCCAACCGGCCATGGATGGATTTGCCCGTAGAGGTATGGCTCAATACGATAACGGTGGCACCAACTTGCTGACTCAGGTCGGCAATCACTTTGGCGTATACCTGACCGTCAATTTGATCCACCGCAGCATCTGCAACGTGCAATACTTTGGATGCACCGTAAAGACCAAGATCGGCGGCATTGTTGGCTGTACCCAGGGCCAGTGCAACGCACTCGGTGCCTAGGGCCTGAGCAGTTTTGTATCCGTAAGTGACGGCTTCAAAAGCAGTCTTTTTGAAATTTCCTTTTTGGCTTTCTGCAAATACGAGAACCATGTGTTTGTATTTTAGGGTTTTGTGTTTCAAGTTTTGGAACCATTTTACAACAGTACCAAAGCTTAAAACTCAAAACTTAAGGCTCAAAACTTAAATTACTTTCGCTTCTTCGTGCAATAGTTTCACCAACTCTTCCATCTGGTCCGGTGCAATCATTTTGACCGAAGATTTGGCGGGAGGCAAGGTGTATTGCACCGCTACCGCCTGGTCTTCAAATGCCGCAGGCGCAACTACCTTGAGCGCCTTGGATTTGGCCATCATAATGCCCTTCATATTGGGAATGCGCTGCTCGGCCAGGCCTTTGGCGGCACTCACAACAAAAGGAGTTTCTACTTCAAGCTCTTCTACCCCACCCTCTATTTCTCGTTGAATGCTGGCGGTTTTGCCATCGGCAATATCCAGTTTGCTGGCATAAGAGATGAAGGGCTGATCCAGGTATTCGGCAATCATGGCACCGATTTCGGAACCATTGTAGTCGATTGTTTCTTTGCCCAAAAGAATGAGGTCGTAGCTTTCCTGGCGGGCGTATTCCGCAATTTGATAAGCCACGCTGAGGGCACTTTGTGGGTTGAGGTCGATCCGCACCGCATCATCGGCACCAATGGCCAATCCTTTGCGGATCACCTGGTCATTTTCGGTTGAACCAACGTTGATCAGGGTGACGGTACCCCCAAAAATTTCTTTTAATTCGAGCGCACGCACGAGGGCGTACCACTCGTCGTATGGATTCATGATGTACTGAACCCCATTGGTATCCAGCTCGGTATTGCTGGTGTTGAATACGATCTTGGTAGTGGTGTCGGGCGTTTTGCTCACACAGACCAGTAATTTCATCGATCAGGTATTTTTGGCGAAAATGAAGTTTTATTTTTAGCTTTGGCAAAGATATGGAATTCAACAGCAAAAGAGCGACTAATTTAGCGAAAATTCGCTAAATTAGTCTTATCATAAACACTTTAAGGAACAGGGCAGAATTGGTCCCGCTAATAACACTCATGGTTTATGTCCAGTGATCGTCTACTTCAATTGTTGCAAATGCAGGAAGAGAGCCCTGCCGATACTTTTGTATTGTATGCTATTGCCAAAGAAAATGAAGGGCTTGGCGACGATACCGAAGCCTTGCACTATTACCAGCAGCTTTTCGACGCTGATCCGCTCTACGTTGGCGCCTATTACCACCTGGCCAAACTCTACGAACGACAGGAAGCTCTACTCGAAGCAATTTCTACCTATGACAAAGGAATGGCGGTAGCCAAACAAGTCGGGGATCAACATGCTCTGGCGGAGTTACAGTCAGCGAAGTTGAATTTGGAGTTGGAGTTGTGAGGTGTTAAATTGTTTTCATCATTAAGCAGGCAACAACACCTCTACAATCCGATCCACGCCTTCTTCCAAAGGGGCCACAACCGGTATGCCCAGTTTTGATGCGTATTCTTGCTGATAAGCTGCGATTTCCGCTTCGCTTGCCCCTCTTGTATTCAAAGCCAGCGCTACCACTTCAGCTCCGTAGGCCTTAATCAGGGCAATCTCACTTTCGACAGATGGAATCGGCCCCCATTCGGGCAGATCGTCAAAATACTCGCGCTTCAAAGGAACAACCAATACCACTTTTTTGGCGTTGCCCGAAATCAAAAATTCCGATCCACAAGGGCCACTGGGGTTGCGCAGCGCAGATTGGCCTTCCAGAAAAATGATGTCGGCCTGCGTCTCTGTCCAGCAGGATACGATGGCGTGCTCCAGCTCGCCAGAAATAAAGTCATTGAGCGTAGAATCAAAGATAAAACCGTATTCCCCCCCCTGCATCCAGCCAGTCTGGCCAGTGTAGATCATCTGCGCTTTATGGCCTTTGGCCCGACAAGCATCCCGCAAAAAACGGGCAGTGGTGCGTTTTCCAGTGGCACAATCCATTCCGATCACTGCAACGATTGGAGCAGTTACCGAGAAAATTTTTGCATCCCAAAAATGCAAATCCGCGCGGCGCTTGGGCTTGCGCACATCGATCAGTGTAGCGTTATTCGCTTCGGCCAAGGCGACGATCTCTGGTTTTTCACTCAAAAAATCGTGCAAACCATTCACTATGGAGATGCCATGACCCAGCGCCAGGCGAATTTCTTCCAGCATGTTCGGAGGCAAGACGCCGCCAATGGTGGCAACCCCCACAATGCAATAATCAGGTCGGATGGGCAAGGCTTCCAAGGCCGCACCCACACTGGCGTAGACCGGTATGTTCAAGTGTTTCCCATCCATGACTTCGCCAGCATCCTTTCCAGCGTTGACATGATCAACTACCGCCTGGATGGTAAACCGTTCAGTGCCACGCAGCAAGCCGTGGGTGGTTTTGGCATCCAATTTATTCAATAAACCGCCCGACAGGACAATTGCATTTCCCATACTCATCGTACTTCTATTTGGGGGTAAAATACAGCACCGCAGCATTTTTACCAACCCTCCTGATTTTTTTGATGATTTAGTAACGCAGAAAAATTAACTTCCCGATTTTGGGGTTTGAATAAGAAGTCGAACGGTTCATTTCAAGTGAGCTTCTTATTCAAAACCCTCTAAAAAAATCGGGAAGTAATTTTTTGCGTCATACTTGATTGCATTGTTTAAACTTATTTGGATTTTTTCTTAATTTATCGGGGTATAAATTCCGTACCTGAAAAGTCCAATAGACTTAAGGTAAGTTTATTATCAAGTGATTGAATAATTCCAGACATAACGACCAGCGGCAGAGCCGCCAAAACGTCTGTAGTTATAGTGCATTAACCTGGATTAAAGGTGCAGCGCACCGCAACAAGAAGGGGTTACGGTGCGCTGCACCTTTAATCCATAACTTGGAATTAAATGCTACAGACGTTTTGGCGGCTCTGCCGCTGGTCATTTAGCTCAATATTATTTCACTCGCTGATAATCATTAAGCCTCAAGTTTGATAAATCAAAGCATATGATCCAATGTCAAGCCGCCATTGCCAATGGGCAAGGCCAGTTTTCCATCGAAACCATTGAGGTGAATGACCCGGTTGGAGATGAAGTTTTGGTGCAAATCAAAGCTGCCGGGGTATGCCATACCGATTGGGATTCGCAATCCTGGGGCAAACCACTGGTAATGGGTCACGAAGGGGCTGGCGAAGTTGTCAAGGTTGGTCCAGGGGTGCAGTCTTTGCAGGTAGGCGATAAAGTGATGCTCAACTGGGCCATCCCTTGTTATGAATGTTTTCAGTGTCAGGAAGGCAACCAGCACATTTGCGAGCGCAATTCGGCGGTAACTGCTGGCAACAAGGTCAGTCAAGGTCACGCTACACTGGAGTCTACCCGCTTTCAAGATCAACCCATCGAACGGGCCTTCAGCCTGGGTACACTCTCCGAATATACCTTGGTGCGGGCAGCTGCTTGTGTCAAGATCCAGGTTGACATTCCTTTTCCCTCGGCGGCCATCGTGGGTTGTGGGGTGATGACGGGCTATGGATCAGTGGTCAATGCGGCCAAAGTAAAACCTGGGTCTTCAGTAGTCGTACTCGGTACAGGAGGTGTAGGCTTGAACGTCATTCAAGGAGCAAAAATCGCCGGAGCAGGCAAAATCATTGGCGTAGATGTCAATCCACTGCGCCTGGAAATGGCCAAAAAATACGGCGCTACCCACACGGTACTGGCCGACCGGAACGATACCGGACTATTGGAAGCGGCCAAAATCATCAAATCCATGACCCAGGGACGCGGTGCGGATTATGCCTTTGAGTGCACCGCCATTCCTGAACTGGGTGCTGCCCCCCTGGCCATGGTCAGAAACGCAGGTACGGCGGTTCAAGTCAGTGGCATCGAGCAGGAGATCATGATCGACATGAACCTGTTTGAATGGGACAAAATCTACATCAACCCTCTTTACGGCAAGTGCCGGCCTCAAATTGATTTCCCCATCCTCCAGGAACTCTATGCCAAAGGAGACCTGATTTTGGATGAAATGGTTACTCAAACCTACCCATTAAGCGCCCTGGAGCAGGCTTTTGCCGATATGCACGCGGGCAAAAATGCCAAGGGAGTGATTACCTTTGAATGACGCAAATAATTACTTTGTACCATGAGTCAATTTTTTACCACCGAAATCGCCGAATCAGGAGGCTTGCACCTCATTACCGTCAAGAGCAATGCCTTGGGCCAGCGCGTCGACATGAGTGTTTTTGTCCCCGAAAACGCTACTGCATCAATGCCGGTAGTCATTTTGCTGCACGGGGTGTACGGCAGCCACTGGGCCTGGTCGGTCAAAGGCAAAGCGCATTTGACTGCACAAAGACTCATTCAGGAGGGACAAATCCAGCCCATGATTTTGACCATGCCATCGGATGGATTGTACGGAGATGGAAGTGGGTACGTACCCCACCGCGATGCTAATTTTGAACAATGGATCGTGGAAGAAGTACCGCAAGTCCTGCAAGAACAATTCTCTGTGGTAACCAGCGAGTCGCCTCTTTTCATTTCGGGTTTATCAATGGGTGGTTATGGGGCATTGCGGCTGGGGGCCAAGTATCCGCAGGTATTCCAGGGTTTTTCGGGACTTTCTTCGATCACGCAATTTGAGCAGATGCAGCAGTTTGTATCCAATTTTGCGCAGCTACAAAAGGATGCCCTTGAGCAAGATGGCGTGCTGGAGTGGCTGCTAAAAAATCGCGCTCAGCTTCCTCCCTTCCGTTTTGATTGCGGCAGCGAAGACATTTTGATAGACGCCAATCGGCAACTGCACGCTGCATTGATCCAACAGGAAATTGCGCACATATACGAGGAGTTTCCAGGTGGACACGAGTGGCCTTATTGGGAGCGCAATCTAGAGCATAGCCTGAAGTTTTTCAATGAATGTCTCAAAGTAACGCAGAAAAATTAACTTCCCGATTTTGGGTTTTGATTAGGAAGTCGAACGGTTCATTTCAAGTGGGCTTCCTATTCAAAAGCCTTTCAAAAAATCGGGAAGTAATTTTTTGCGTCAGACAGAGTTTATTTTTCTACTAAAAGTGCTATTTTAACGCAATTTCGGGGATTAAGTGAATAACTAACTTACTCACATTACACATTTTAACCGCAGAGTAACGGAGTTGACGCAGAGTTGCGCGGAGTTTTTTAGTGCTAAGGAGTTTGCCACCTTCGGTGGCTGGAGATCGTACTACAGAAAAATCTTGCCTAAATCAAGAACACTACTGGAACTTGATTTAGGGCAACGAACCAAAACTTCAACAACGACAACCTCCGCGGACTCTTCGCACCAAAGGTGCCCTTAAAAAAACTCCGCGCAACTCTGCGTCAACTCCGTTACTCTGCGGTAAAATGAGTGCTATAAGGCCAATTCAACCCTTCAAAAACACCACCATGCTCAAAGCCGACCACTGGCAAAGCCAAATCTACATCAAAGGATTCGCTGGAAAAATCAACTCGATCAGCCCCGATTTTGACAAACTCGAAGCCCAGGCCATTCAAAAAATGGATCCCAAAGCGGCAGGATACATCGTGGGGGGCGCGGGCCGACAAGAATCAGTTGCCAACAACCGCTCCGGTTTTGCACCATTCAAAATTGTGCCGCGCATGCTGCGCAATGTGGAGCAAAGCGATACCTCTACAAACTTATTTGGTCAAAATTTTTCCTCACCATTTTGGCTTTGCCCCATCGGCGTGCTAGAGATGGTACATCCTGAGGCAGACCTGGCCGTAGCCAAAGCAGCGGCGGAAGCGGGTATTCCTTACGTTTTTTCCAACCAGTCTTCGGTGCCAATGGAAACTTGCGCCAATGCCATGGGCACTGCGCCGCATTTCTTTCAGTTGTACTGGTCCAAAAACCGCGATCTGGTGGCATCTTTTGTACAAAGGGCTGAAGCCTGCGGTTGTGCGGGCATCGTCCTGACGCTGGATACGACCCTGCTGGGCTGGCGCACCATGGATCTCGACGCAGCTTACCTGCCTTTTATGGAGGGCAAGGGCATCGCGCAATATACCTCCGACCCGGTTTTTCAAAAAATGCTGGACGCCAAAATGCAGGATCCCAATGACACTCCTCCCCGCCCCTCGCTTTCCTGGGATTTGATCAAGGGACTAATCAAAAGTGTAAACCGCTATCCAGGAGGCAGTTTTGTAAGCAAATTGCGCTCGGGTCGGCCCATGGCCGCAGTGCAACTTTTTGTACAGACCTACTCCAACCCGGCCCTGACCTGGGATGACCTGGCTTTTCTGCGCGAACACACCAAACTCCCCATCTTGCTCAAAGGCATCCTGCACCCCGACGACGCCCGCAAAGCCCTGGATTACGGCATCGACGGGGTGGTGGTGTCCAATCACGGCGGTCGTCAGGTAGATGGAGCCATCAGCGCCATTGAAGCATTGCCCGGCGTAGTGGCCGCGGTAAATCAGCGTGTTCCGGTGATCATCGACAGCGGCATCCGCAGTGGCGCCGACGTGTTTAAGGCGCTGGCCTTGGGGGCTTCAGCAGTAGGATTGGGTCGGCCTTACGTGTACGGACTCACGCTGGACGGCCAATCGGGCGTGTTCCAGGTATTGCGCCACTTGATGACCGATTTTGAATTGACAATGCGTTTGGCGGGGTGCAGGTCGGTGGCGGAGATCAATCGGGAGTGCTTGATGTGAGTTAATTCCTCACACTAAGCAGGCAGCTTCGCTGCTGTAATTTTTTCACCACCTTAGGCACCGAAGACACCTAAGGGTCACCTGAGGTAATACATTTCGGATTCTAAGGTGCAACTCAGGTGTCTTCGGTGTCTGAGGTGGTGGAAAATCATAGCAGCGAAGCTGCCTGCGTAATCTGAGTCAATTAAAAAATATCTTCGAATAAAATCAGAAATACCCCGAATCAAAAACTAAAACACCTATTCCATGAACTCATCTGCTGATAGCCGCCTAAAATACGGCCTGCTCGCCTTGCTCCTGTTTGGCATCGAAGTACTCATTGCCCTCTATCTACACGACCGTATCATTCGGCCTTACATTGGTGATTTATTGGTGGTGATTTTGATCTATTGCTTCGTCAAAGCCTTGGTCAATGCGCCAGTATTCCCTACTGCGCTAGGGGTGCTGCTGTTTGCGTATGCGGTAGAGACCTTGCAGTACTTCCATGTAGTTGAGCTTTTGGGACTAGGGCATTCCAAACTGGCCAGGGTCATCATTGGCAGCTCCTTTGAATGGATGGATATGCTGGCTTATACGGTAGGGATAGGGCTGGTTTTGAGCATAGAAACAATTTGGTATCAAAAGGAAAAGACAAAAAATTGATCTGTTGCCTTGAAAGCACCGCATTGCAATCAACCTCGAACCTCGGTTCAGCGGAGTTTATACCTTGAATCCAGTGCGGGTAGAAGAAATGTACTTTCCGGTGCTGTATGGGCGAAATGGCGTGGATACGGTAAGGGTTAAACCATAGTTGGTGTTAAAAAAGCTTTTTCAAAATCGGAATATTGTATTGAGAGTCACCCCCGATTTCACATAATAAATGTAGTTTTTAAAATTAATCGGTGTTTTGTATGTGCATTTGAAATAATTGGATATTTTTAGACTGTTATTCAGCTCAATTTTAATTCTCTCTAACAAACTACATTTATGAAACAAACAAAACTTTGGAGTCTTACCATACTCATTATGTGTATGTTAGGGCTAACTCTTCCCCCAAGTGTGTTTGCACAAAGCAAGGTCACTGGGAAAGTTTTGGAAAAAGGGAAAGAGGCGCTCCCCGGCGTAAGCATCCTCATCAAAGGCACCAGCCAAGGCACAGTTACCGAAGTAGATGGTAGCTTCAACTTGATGGTAGCCAATGTTAATGATGCGGTACTACTCTTCTCTTACACCGGATTTGTAACGCAAGAAGTGCCACTCGCTGGCCGTACGAACCTCGACATCAATTTGGTTTCCGACAACCTCCTGCTCAATGAAGTAGTAGTAGTAGGTTACGGCGTACAAAAGAAAGAAACCGTTACTGGCGCAGTATCCAGCGTGAAAGGATCCGACTTGGTTAAATCTCCTGCAGTCAACGTTTCCAACTCTATTGCTGGCCGCATGGCTGGGGTAGTAGCGGTCAATGGCAGTGGGGAACCGGGCGCCGATGGTTCGAGCATTCGGATTCGGGGTACAAATACATTGAACAACGCCAGTGCTTTGATCGTAATCGACGGCATTCCGGCTCGTGCAGGTGGTTTGGATCGTTTGAACCCCAACGATATCGAAAAAATTTCGGTATTGAAGGATGCATCTGCAGCCATCTATGGCTCTCGCGCAGCCAACGGGGTTATCCTGATCACCACCAAACGGGGTCAAGTCAGCAAGCCAGAATTGTCTTATTCTTTCAACCAGGGCTACACCCAGCCCACCGAATTGCCAAAACTAGCTGATGCCGCCCAGTACACCGAAATGCTCAATGACCTGGACATTTATGGCTTACCTGCCAGTGAATGGGCGGCTGCAACTACCGCTTACAAAACCACGGGCACTTACACTCGTCCGAACGGCCAAGTGCGTAAAGCACCTTTTCAACCTGATGACTTTCAGAAGTACCGCGATGGTTCTGACCCATGGGGGCACCCCAATACCGATTGGTATGCGGCAACTCTCAAAGAATGGTCGCCTCAACAACGCCACAACCTACAGTTGACCGGGGGGAGTGAAAACCTCAAATACATGGCGTCTTTGGGCTACCAAAATCAGGACGGAGTGTACATCAACTCCGCTACAGGGTACAAGCAGTACGACCTGCGCATCAACCTGGACGCCAAAATCAACGAGTACATTAGCGTAAATATGGGGATGCTGGGTCGCCAGGAAAACCGCTTTTACCCAACGCAATCAGCGGGAGCCATCTTCCGGATGTTGATGCGGGGCAAGCCACAACAGCCAGCTTTCTGGCCTGACGGACGCCCAGGTCCAGACATTGAAAACGGCCAAAATCCAGTGGTCATTACCACCGATCAAACGGGTTATAACGATGACAAACGCGATTATTTCCAAACCAATGGCCAAATCGACATCAAAATTCCAGGCATCAAAGGTTTGAAATTTTCCGGTACTGCTGCCATCGACAAACTCAACCAAAACAACAAGGTATGGACCACTCCATGGACTTTGTATGAGCGGGGCACTGGCTTTGAAGCCGATGGTGTTACCCCAAAATTGGTTGCAGCCAAACGCGGACCTGCCGATCCAAACCTGAACTTAGGCAATTTGACTCGGTTAAACATCTTGTTGGGTGGAGTTTTGACCTATGAAAAAACCTTTGGCAACCATAACCTGACCGTTTTGGCGGGTACCAACCGGGAAACCATCGACGGTACCAACTTCAGCGCTTTCCGTCGTTTCTTCATTTCACCAGCGCTTGACCAGCTGTTTGCGGGTGGTGACCTCGAAAGAAACAACAATGGTGGTGCCTTCAAGACTGCACGTATCAACTACTTTGGCCGGGTTGCTTACAACTACAAGGAAAAATACCTCCTGGAGTTCCTTTGGCGTTATGATGGCTCGGATATCTTCCCTGAAGAAACCCGTTATGGCTTCTTCCCCGGCGTAATGGGTGGTTGGGTAATCTCGTCCGAAAAATTCATGGACGCCATCCCTGCGATCAATTACCTGAAATTAAGAGGATCCTGGGGACAATTGGGTAATGACCAAATCGATTCCTACCAGTACCTGTCTACTTACGGCTTCAATAGTTACATCCTCGGCAATGTGGAAACCAAAACCTTGTTTGAGGCGCGGATTCCCAATACCAACATTACCTGGGAAGTCGCTACCAACGCCAACATTGGTTTGGAAGGTTCGATCCTAAACGACAAGGTCACCTTTGAGTTGGACTACTTCAACAACAAGCGAACCAATATCTTGTGGTTTAAAAACGCATCCGTTCCTCAATCAACAGGCTTGACTCTGCCAAGGCAAAACATTGGCGAAGTAGCAAACCAAGGCTTCGACGCATCGATTGGCTATCGCAGCAACATTGGCGCATTTAAATTCAGTGTCAATGTGAATGGAGGCTATGCCAAAAACAAAATCCTGTTCTGGGATGAAGCTCCTGGAGCACCAGAATGGCAACGCACCACGGGACGCCCCATCAATGCCGTCCAGGTTTACCAGTACGATGGAGTCTTCGCGACTCAGGAAGAAATCAATGCGGAGAAAATTGACTACAAAGCCCTTGTCAATACGCTGCGTCCTGGCGATATGAAGTACAAAGACTTCAACGGTGACGGAAAAATCACTCCCGACGACCGTGTTCGTACTGACTTCAACAACGTTCCTACCTTCCAGGGTGGTTTGAGTTTGATTGCCAGTTACAAAGGTTTTGATTTGAACATCCTTTTCCAGGGTTCGGCTGGTGCAAAATCTTTTGTTAGTCCAGGTGAAATGGGCAACATTGGAAACTATCTATTGGAAATGTACCAAGACCGTTGGACGGTAGAAAACCCCAGCAGTGTACATCCACGGATTGCCAACCGTAGTGACCAGTATTTCTCTGGTGGCAACGATTATTGGTTCAGAAGTACCGATTACATCCGCCTGAAAAACATGGAAATCGGTTACACCTTGCCTGAAAATGTGATCAAGAAAGCAGGTATGACCAGCGTACGTTTGTACTTCAATGGTTTGAACCTGTTCACCATTAGCGATTTCAGTGCGTTTGACCCAGAGGCTAGCAGTACATCTGGCCAGTTTTACCCACAACAGCGGGTAATCAACGGTGGCATCACGGTTACATTCTAAAATCACCCAAAAAAAATCTAAGTAACGATGAGAAACATCATCATAGCATTAGTTGCAGTTTTGTTCATCAACAGTTGTAATGACGACTTCGTCAATACACAACCATTGGATCAGCTTGCAGAAACGGCGGTTTGGACCGATGGTGCCCTGGCAGAAGCCTTCGTATCGAATATCTACGCCGGATTGGGCAATGGTGGTTTCGACGAGCAAATGCTCGCTTCATTGACCGATGAAACCATGTTCACCCACCCTGGTCGCAACATCACGACCATTACTGAGTCACGATCCAACCCAGCCGATCCAGGTTGGATAAATGGTACCTTGAGCTGGAACAACATGTACCTGCGCATCCGTGCATCCAACCTGGCACTAAGTAATCTGGAGAACCCACAATTCACCAATCCAACCCTGGTGGATCGTTTGAAAGGGGAAGCAAAGTTTATGCGTGCTTATTACTACCAACAATTGCTGCGTTATTTTGGTGGCGTTCCCATTGTGGATAAACCATACAAATTGGACGATACCGACTTTTTGTCGGCGAGAAATACTTATGAAGAGTGTGTCAACTTCATCGTCAAAGATTGTGATGAAGCCGCTGCGCTGTTGGACGGAAAAACGCTGGTTGCGGGTCGTGCTACCAAGGCTGCTGCCCTGGCATTGAAGTCTCGCGTATTGTTGTACGCCGCTAGTGACCTGCACGATATGCCTACGGCCAAAGCGAAGTCAAGTGTACTCGCTGCTTATGCCAAACCTGAATTGGTTGGTTACGTAAGTGGCGACCGCAAAGCCCGTTGGGAAAAAGCGCGCGATGCTGCCAAAGCGGTAGTGGACCTACCAGGATTTGGCTTCCAACTCGGCTTGTCAGCTCCAGCTGCACATGCCGACGCAGTGAACAATTACAGAAACGCCTCTTTGTCTCAAAACGGTGGCGAAAAGGAATTGATCATGGCGCGTTATTTCATCAACCTCAAACAGGAAGGTGGCGGCCGTCAAGGTTTGTTCAACGGGCCCAATGGCTATAATAACTGGGCGGGTAACACCCCTATCCAATTGATGATCGACGATTATGAAATGATGGATGGCAGTAAATTTGACTGGAATAATCCAGCCCACGCTGCTGCCCCTTACACCAATCGTGATCCACGTTTCTACTCTTCCATCCTGTACGATGGTTCAAACTGGAAACCACGTCCTGCAGCCGTAGCCTCTAAGGATCCTGTCAACCAAATTCAAACGGGTACTTACGAAGTAACAAGTGGTTCTACCAAAGTGCCAGCCTTTGGCTTGGACACCCGCAAGAGTAGTGTAGAAGACTGGAATGGCAGTTACACAGGCTACTATGCCCGCAAGTTCATCGATCCAAACCCAGCTATCGTTGACCAAAACACCTGGCAGCAAGTGCCATGGCCTACCCTGCGCTACACTGAAGCCATCTTCAACTACGCTGAGGCGTTGATTGAATTGGGTGACGACGCTACCGCCCGCACCTGGCTCAACAAAATCCGCTTCCGTGCAGGTATGCCTGCACTGACCGAGTCCGGTGATGCACTCAAGCAGCGCTTCCGTAACGAGAAACGCATCGAAATGTACCTGGAAGAGCAGCGTTACCACGATACCCGCCGCTGGATGATTGCTCCCACTACCCTGGGTCGCAAAGCCAATGGCATCAACATCAATGGCACGCTGAAAGCGGGTAAAAATGTGACATTGTACAAGTACGATCCGACCAATTACGATTATACTTACAAGGTCTTTGAAATTGACCCAGGTAAGGAAAACCGTACCTGGTTGGACAAACAGTACTACCTGCCGATCCATCGCGATGAGATAAACCGGAACAATAAACTGGTGCAGAATCCTGGGTATTAATTCTGAGTTGATCTACTGAAATAAATGCAAGGGGCGCAAGAGAACGAATGGTCTTTTGTGCCCCTTTGCTTTGCTTTTGTATCCTTTGTGCTACATTTGTGCAACAACATCTATCATATTGTAACCCCTCGTTTCAACGAGGGGATTTGAACGTAAAGAATCCATCACATCTATCATCCTTCCAGAGGGGCACATCTATTTATGGATGAATTCCTCTGGAAGGATGATAGATGTGTTAGCGGGTTGGTTGCCGAGTCCCGCCGTTGAAACAGCGGGTTACAAGATGTTAGATGTGATTTTTGCTTTAATTGAAAAGACATCAAATTGGAGCAGTATCCATTGAAACAAGTTCAATAATGAGAGCCATCTACACCTTTCTGAAAACAGCAACTGTGCTATTTATTTTTCTCTTCTTATGCCAATGCAAAAGCGATCAAGCCAAGGATACTGTCCCCGCCGATGCACTTTTCACTTTACTGGACCCGGGTAAAACGGGTATCGATTTCCAGAACGTGATCACCGAAGGACTCAATACCAATGTGCTGATGTACGAATACTTTTACAACGGTGGCGGTGTAGCAGTGGGCGATGTCAACAACGATGGCCTCGATGATCTCTACTTTACCAGCAACATGCAATCCAACCGCCTTTACCTCAACAAAGGCAAAATGACTTTTCAGGACATCACCGCATCAGCAGGAGTCTCCGGTCGCGACGGCCCCTGGAAAACGGGCACCACCATGGCGGATGTCAATGGCGATGGGTTGTTGGACATTTACGTATGTTACTCGGGCAGCGTAAGCCCCGAAGCTCGAACAAATCAATTGTTCATCAATCAAGGGGTAGACCCCAATGGCAAACCCGTTTTTACCGAAAAAGCAGCTGAATACGGCCTCAACAGCCCCGCTACCAGTACCCAGGCGACCTTTTTTGACTACGACAAGGACGGTGACCTGGACATGTTTCTGCTCAACCACAACCCCCGTTCCCTACCCGTACTGGATGAGGCTTCCACTGCCGAAATCCTCAAAGTAGACGACCCCAGCAACGGCATGCGCTTGTTTCGACACGATAAAAGCGCCAATGGCGAACCGTTTTTTCAAGACATTACCCAGCAAGCTGGCCTGCTCAGTTCGGCCCTTTCTTACGGCCTGGGCGCGGCAATGGCCGATTACAATGGCGATGGCTGGATCGACATGTACATTTCCAATGATTACACCATTCCCGATTTCCTGTACCTCAACAATAAAAAAGGGGGCTTCGTCAATCAAATTCAAAAAAGCATTGGCCATACCTCCCACTTTTCGATGGGCAGCGACGCCGCCGACATCAACAACGACGGCCTGACCGACATCCTTACCCTGGACATGCTGCCCGAAGACAACCGCCGCCAAAAGCTATTGATGGCACCCGATAACTACGAAAAATTTGATTTCAACCTCAAGGTCGGTTTTGGCCACCAATACATGCGCAACATGCTCCAAATCAATCAAGGGCTGGTCAACAACGAATTGAGCTTTGCGGAAATGGGCCAACTGGCAGGCATTTCCAGTACCGACTGGAGTTGGGCAGCCCTGTTTGCCGACTACGACAACGATGGATGGAAAGACCTCTACATCACCAACGGCTACCTCCGCGACTATACCAACCTGGATTTTCTAAAATACATGGGGGATTTTATCCAAAACAACCAGGGCAGCATCCAGCGCCAAAACGTGTTGGAATTGGTGCAACAAATCCCCGCCTCCAACCTCAGCAACTACCTCTTCAAAAACAACGGCGACTTGAGCTTCCAAAATGTCAGTCAGCCTTGGGGCATCGCCCAACCCTCCAACAGCAATGGGGCAGCCTACTCCGATCTGGACAACGACGGTGACCTGGATCTGGTGGTCAACAACATCAACCTGCCCGCCTCGATTTACCAAAACGAAGCAGACAAGCACTTTAAAAACCATTACCTGAACCTCAAACTGGAAGGCGAAGGCCAAAACAAACAGGGCCTGGGTGCAAAGGTAACGCTGTACCAAAAAGGCAAAATCCAATACCTGGAACAAATGCCTACCCGTGGTTATCAATCAAGTGTAACTCCCGTTTTGCATTTTGGTTTGGGTCAAAACAAAACTATTGATAGCTTGAAAATCGTTTGGTTGAGTGGAAAACAAGAGCTAATCTACAAGCTCAGTGGCGATCAACTCTTGACCCTCAAAGAACAAAAAGCAGGCAATGCCGCGCCCACCTCACTCAAGCTCTCTGCGCCAATTTTCAAGGAAATAGCATCTCCCATAGCTTTCCTCTCCCCGACAAACAGCATCAATGACTTCAAAAGACAGCCACTCCTGAGCAATCCATTGACTCAGCTTGGCCCATGTTTGATCAAAGGCGACATCAACGCTGACGGTTTGGAAGATGTGTACGCAGGTGGCGAGGGCGAGCAAGCTGGCGCACTGTTTTTGCAAAATAAAAATGGCAGTTTTGTCCGCAAGACTCAGGCTGCTTTTGAAGCCGACAAAGCCAGCGATGATGCCGATGCCGCCTTTTTGGACGCCAATGGCGATGGCTTCACCGACTTGTACGTGTGCAGCGGTGGCTATGCCAATTTCCTACCCGATGATCCGGCTTTGCAGGATCGCTTGTACCTGAATGATGGCAAAGGCAATTTCAGCAAAAGCACCAGCGCTTTACCCACAATGTTGTCCAGCAAAAGCTGCGTTGGCGTTGCCGACCTCAATGGCGACAACAAACCTGATTTGTTCGTCGGAGGGCGGGTTATCCCCGGGCGTTATCCCGAGACTCCCCGCAGTTATTTACTGATCAACAACGGAAAAGGGCAATTTGTGGATCAAACCGCCTCCCTCGCACCCACGCTGGCAAAAATTGGCATGGTCAGCGACGCAGCATGGCACGATTTAGATGGCGACAAACGCCCCGAATTGATCCTTGTTGGCGAGTTCATGCCCATCACCGTTTTTGGACAAAAAAATGGCAAATGGACGGATGTAACCAACGCTTACTTTGACAAAAAATACGCCGGATTGTGGAATACATTGCTCCTGGAAGACCTGAATGGCGATGGCAAGACCGATCTGCTGGTGGGCAACCTGGGAACAAATTCACAGCTAAAAGCCAGCGATAAAGAGCCCGTCGAACTCTATTTCAAAGACTTTGACGACAATGGCGCTGTTGATCCCATCCTTTGCTACTACAACCAGGGCACCAGCTATCCGTACATCACCCGCGATGAATTGCTGGATCAAATGAGCATCATGCGGCCTCGGTTTCCGGATTACAAAAGTTACGCCGACGCCACCTTGAAGGAGGTATTTACCCCCGAGGAATTAAAAGGAGCAACGCGACTTGAAGCCAACTACCTAAAAACGGCTTTATTTGTAATGAGTGCGAACCACAAATTTCAGGAGAAAGCCCTGCCATTTGAGGCCCAGGCATCGCCAATCTATGCGATTTGTACGCTGGATGTAGACCAGGATGGCAAAAAAGACCTGTTCCTGGGCGGCAACATCAATAAAGCCCGCCTTAAATTCGGAAAGTACGACGCCAACTACGGCCTGATCCTGAAAGGAGACGGAAAGGGCACATTCAGCACGGTTCCACAAAAACAGGCGGGTTTGCGGATATTGGGGGATGTGCGGAGTGTGCTGACGCTTCAGCGCAAATTGATTGTTGGTGTTCATCAGCAGGCCTTGAAGGCTTACCAGTTTTGATGATTTTTATTTTTAGTCGTTGAATGCGCAATATTGCTGTTGCCTATGACCCTCGACTCCTGAAAGCAGGGGAGATTGGTTATGATTTTTATTCGTTGAAGCAGCTTCGCTGCTTGTTTTTAATAACCGCGACGACGCGACGGCGCGACGAAAAGAGTGCTTCGCACACTTTTTCGTCGTTTTACGTCGCGCATTTGGCGCAGCCAAATGAATCGTCGCGCCGTCGCGTCGTCGCGGTTATTAAAAACGATTGGGCGCAGCCCAATCCAAAATGGTTTAAAACTAGAACCAATTGCCCTTGCATTCAGGGGTTCTTAGGCCCTCGCACAATTGTGCATTCAACGCATGAATTTTCCATAAATATCCACCACTCATGCGGAAGTACATTTATAGTTGCATACTGCTTTTTGGCCTATTTGCCTGTACCAAAAAGGCTCCAATTAGCCCCGAAATCACGGCTCAAAACATCTCAAAAGTCATCACCCAAATGACCGACGTGATGATCCACGATGTCAGCAACCCTCCACTGGCAGCGCGATTTTTTGCGTACAGCTGTTTGGCGGCTCACGAAGTCATCGCCCTGCACGAAGCGGAATTCCCTTCGATGCACGGCAAATTGACCGATTTTCCCAAAATCGAAAAACCAGCTACCAGCGAAGCATATGATTACAAACTGGCCGCGGTTTTGGCCATGTACGAAACCGCCAAAAAACTCCAGCCTTCCGGCCCAAAACTAGACACTTTGGAAAAAAAATGGCTGGATTCCTTAAAACTAGCAGGAGTAGTACCAGCTCAATTGGATCAAGCCCAAGCTTTTGCGCAAGCCATCAGTGCCCAAATCCTGGCATACGCCAAGGCCGATCGCTACAACCGCATCAGCAATTATCCCCGCTACACGCCGCTGGGTGCAGAGGGCAGTTGGTATCCCACGCCGCCGGGCTATTTTGCACCGGTAGAACCTTACTTCAATACCATCCGGTCTTTTACCCTGGATTCGGCTGCACAGTTCAAACCCGTACCGCCAGAACCTTTTTCGGCAGATAAAAAATCCGGCTTTTATGCCCAAATGCAGGAAGTGTATGCCCAGGATTTGAGCCCAGACAAAAAGGAAATCGCCGCTTTTTGGGACTGCAATCCCTTTGCCCTGCAAGACAACGGCCACTTGATGGTGGGCATGAAAAAAATCTCCCCTGGGGCACATTGGATGGGGATCGCAGGAATTGCCTGCGAAAAATCCCAAGCGAGCTTGTCAAAAACGATCCAGGCCTATACTGTACTGGCCATCGGACTCATGGACGGGTTTTACTGCTGCTGGGACGAGAAATACCGCAGCAACCGCATCCGCCCCGAAACGGCCATCCGCAAATACATCGACCCGAAATGGAAGCCCTTTTTGCAAACGCCTCCTTTCCCGGAGTACCTGAGTGGCCATTCTACCATCTCTGCCGCCGCCGCCACGATTTTGACCCATTTCTTTGGCGAAAATTTTGCCTATACCGATACGGTGGAGGAACGTTTTGGCCTGAAATCCCGAAATTTCCAATCCTTCCAACAGGCCGCCGATGAGGCTGGAATCTCGCGCATGTACGGCGGCATACATTTTATCGACGCCATCACCAATGGACAAAAACAAGGGGAATTGGTGGGAAAATGGGTGCTGGGGAAGGTGGATTGAGGCGAACTCAAAAATCAATTTCCTGATGATTCATTCTTAATTGCATTGCAACAACAATTTTAATGCGTTTGCCTCGGCCGCAGCACCCTGCATCTGTGCTGCACCGGCTGTTCGTGCCTCACCGCCCGTCGCCGCACAGAAGCCGGGTGCTGCTCTTTTGCTCACAGGCTGGCACAAATAACTAACCAGCTGACTGCAGGGACAAAGCAAGGCGGAAGCCAAGAGCGTTGTGGCGGTAGTCTGGATACCAAGAGAAGCGGAGAGCGGAGCGGCAGTACAGCGAATCGTGGCTCCAGCCACCGCCGCGGTAAACACGATAAGAGCCCCGTTCAGCATCAATCCAGGCCGAACCATCTACTGGTGCAGCTTCGTAATTGCTATGCCAATCGTCTGAGCACCATTCCCATACATTGCCACTCATCTCGTACAATCCCAGCTCACTGGGGAATTTTCGGCCAAGGGGTTTGGTCTCACTATGGCTGTTTTCATTGTTCCAGGCCACTTCTTTTACACGTTTACTGCCCGCGTAAGTACAGCCCAGGTTGTAGCATCCTCCACGGGCGGCATATTCCCATTCCGCTTCTGAAGGTAGCCGAAATTTTAGGTCGGTTTTTTGTTCCAGTTTTTCTAAAAAAATCTGTGCATCATCCCAGGAAACCCGCTCCATAGGCCGCTCATGCCCTACAAATGCCAAATGCTCCCAGTCTCTTTCCATCACCAACTGCCACATTTTTTGAGTAACCGGAAATTGTGCAAGGTAAAAACTGGAGACACGCACGGAATGCACCGGGCTACTCCAATCTGTTAAACCCCCAACCTCATCTCCCATATTGAAAGTTCCTCCTTCTACCGGGATCATTAAAAAAGAATAGTCTGCAATGCTAATGCGCAATGGTTGAAGCATGATTGGTTGTTTTCATTGACTCAGGAATACTCAAAATTTTTATTTGCATCAGAACCTATTTTGAAATTTGGCCGCAGCACCCTGCATCTGTGCGGCGCCGGCTGTTCGCCTCACCGCCCGCGCCACACAGATGCAGGGTGCTGTTGCTCACAGGCTGGCACAGATAACTAACCAACTGACTGAAGGGACAAAGCAAGGCGGAAGCCAAGAGAGTTGCCGCGAAAGTCCGGATACCAGCGTTCGTTGTAAGCGGAGCGGCAGCCCTGATGATAGTGGTTCCAGCTACCGCCGCGGTAAAAACGATAAGAGCCCTGCTTAGCGTCAATCCAGGCCGAACCATCTACTGGTGCAGCCTTGTAATTGCTGTGCCAATCGTCTGCGCACCATTCCTCTACATTGCCACTCATGTCGTATAAACCCAGCTCATTGGGGAATTTGCGGCCAAGGGGTTTGGTTTCACGATGGCTGTTTTCATTGTACCAGGCTACTTCTTTTACACGCTTACTGCCCGCGTAAGTGCAGCCCAGGCTGTAGCATCCTCCACAGGCGGCATATTCCCATTCCGCTTCGGAAGGCAAGCGAAATTTTAAAGTGGTTTTTTGATCCAGTTTTTCTAAAAAAACCTGCGCATCATCCCAGAAGACGTTTTCCATAGGCCGCTCATGCCCTATAAATGCCAAATGCGCCCAGTCTCTTTCCATAACCAATTGCCACAGTTTTTGAGTAACCGGGAATTGAGCAAGGTAAAAACTGGAGACACGCACTGAGTGTACAGGGCCACAATCTCCTACCTCATCACCCATCTCGAAAGTTCCTCCTTCCACCGGGATCATTAAAAAAGAGGAGTCTGCAATGCTAATACGCAATGGTCGAAGCATGATTGGTTGTTTTCATTGACTCAGGAATACTTAAAATTTTTATTTGCATCAGAATCTATTTTTGAAATTAGGCCGCAGCACCCTGCATCTGTGCTGCGCCGGCTGTTCGTGCCTCACCGCCCGTCGCTGCACAGAAGTCGGGTGCTGCTCTTTTGCTCACAGGCTGGCTCAGATATAACTAACCAACTGACTGCAGGGACAAAGCAAGGCGGAAGCCAAGATTGTTGAAGCGGTTGTCTTGATCCCAACTGAGGCGGTTAGCGGAGCGGCAGACCCGCGAACGGTAGTCCCAGCTACCGCCGCGGGCAACACGATTAGAGCCCCGCTCAGCATCAATCCAGGCCGAGCTATCTACTGGTGCGTTCTTATAATTGCTGTGCCAATCGTCTGCGCACCACTCTTCTACATTTCCACTCATGTCGTACAAGCCCAGTTCATTGGGGAATTTATGGCCAATGGGTTTGGTTTCCCCATGGCTATTCTGATTGTACCAGGCCACTTCTTTTACGCGCTTACTGCCCGCGTAAGTACAGTTTTGGTTGTATTGCCCTCCGCGGGCAGCGTATTCCCATTCTGCTTCCGAAGGCAAACGAAATTTGAGATCAGTTTTTTGTTGCAGTTTTTCTAAAAATACCTGCGCATCATCCCAGGAGACACTTTCGATGGGGCGCTCATGCCCAACTAATGACAATTGATCCCATTCTTTTTCCATAACCGTTTGCCACAGTTTTTGAGTAACTGGGAATTGTGCAAAGTAAAAACTGGAGACACGCACCGAATGCACCGGGCCGCAGGCAGACCACAAATCCCCTACCTCATCTCCCATATGGAAAGTTCCTCCTTCCACCGGGATCATTAAAAAAGAATAGTCTGCAATGTTAATGCGCAATGGTCGAAGCATGATTGGTCATTTTCATGGAAACAGGAATACTCAAAATTTTTATTTGCATCTGAATCTATTTTTGAAATTTGGCCGCAGCTCCCTGCATCTGTGCTGCGCCGGCTGTTCGTGCCTCACCGCCCGTCGCTGCACAGAAGCCGGGAGCTGCTTTTTTGCTCACAGGCTGGCTCAGATAACTAACCAACTGACTGCAGGGACAAAGCAAGGCGGAAGCCAAGATAGAAGTGGCGGTAGTCAGGATCCCAAAGGCTGCGGTCAGCGGAGCGGCAGCGCCGCGAAGCGTAGTTCCAGCCACCGCCGCGGCTAACACGAATAGAGCCCTGCTCAACGTCAATCCAGGCTGAACCATCAACTGGTGCGTGCTCATAATTGCTGTGCCAATTGTCTGCACACCATTCCCGTACATTGCCACTCATGTCGTATAAACCTAGCTCATTAGGGAATTTGCGACCAATGGGTTTGGTTTCTCCATGGCTATTCTGATTGTACCAGGTCACTTCTTTTACGCGCTTGCTGCCTGCATAATTACAGCCCAAGTTGAACTTTCCACCCCGTGCAGCGTACTCCCATTCCGCTTCGCTAGGCAGGCGGAATGACTGCCTGGTTATCCCACTCAGCTTATTGATGCACTCCTGGGCCACATCCCAGGAAATGGTTTCCTGTGGTCGATCTAGTCCGGAAAAATATGCGGGGTTCTCCCCCATCAGCGCTTGCCACAAACCTTGAGAAACCGGAAACTGCGCCAGATAAAAATCAGAGATCGCCACCTGGTGCTGAGGTTTTTCGTCTCCGAAGGAATCTGGATCACTAGCGGGGTCACTGCCCATCAGGAAACGCCCCCCTTGGATGAGAATCATATCGAAGTGGCAATCATTTACCGAAAAACGCAGCAGTGGCGGTCTTTGCATGGCTTAGCGGGTAAAACTGATGCTTTGGTTGGTGGCGTACAGTTGGGTTGTAAAATTGTAATGCAGGATGGTCATTTTTTTGAATGCCTCCAAAAAGGTGTTTAGCTTGGTGGCATCAATCGCCTCTCCAAATTGCTTTTGGTAAGCTTCCTGCACATCTGCTGCTGAGAAGGTTTCTGCTTCAATGTAAAAAATGGCCAGCAGTAATTTGGCTTCGGCCTCATTCAAGTCCGCAGAAAGGTGTTTGTAAAAATCGTTGGCTACAGCGAGTATTGCCAGAGTGATTTTTAATTTGGTTTCATTGGCCAATAAACCAGTAGCGGCATTGAGTACCATTTTAAACAAGTCATGTAGCGAAAGCCTCGTGATGTTGTAAAAGCTAAACATACTACCAGTAACCTTTCCATCAGTAGTGAGTTTCAAATCCACAGAGCGAATTTCTTCTGACTCAGGTTGCTCAATTTCGGCCATAGAAATGTGCTCTTCCAAAATCATAAAGGTTTCTTCATCTAGGCTAGACCCTAGTTTTTCTGTTAAAAAAGCACGAAGAATATTGAGTTGAGTTGACATACTGCTTAATATTTAGCGTTGGAAATTTATTTCTTCACCGTTTTGATAAATTTTTAAGTATTGCTTTGCATTGTAAACGGTTTCAAATCCGTATTGAGCTGCTAAAATGACATCTTCCGTTTTCTGATATTCATCATAAAAATAAGCAGCAAACCTTCTAGCATCATCCGATTTAATCTTAGTACTGAAGCCAATAACGGTCAAACCAGTTTCACTGATTGCTTGAGCTTGTGTCATCGAAAGACAAGCGTTGAGAAATACTAGTTTAAGGGGGCATTTGTATTTCTCACCAAGCAAGGTTAAAAAGGCATCCTTCAATTCCACGGAATCCACCTCATGGTAACTTTTAAAACTTGGCCCATCATCATGAAAAAAGAGGTAACTTTTGCCTTCACCGCTTTGAGGTTCATCTTGACTTCCATGACCTACAAAATGGAGAATGTGTGGATTATATTTCTTTACCGCTTCCATAAATGTTCTAAACGTAATTTTGGCTACTCGTTCAATGTTGTAAGTAAACTTGTAACTAAGTAGTCCTTTATTTATAGAATCAAAAATATGTCCAAACTCCTGGTCGTAACTAATATTAGATTTCTCTCCAAGATTTGGGTTCGCGGCCAGGAATAGCATGACTCTAATATTTGGCTCTTGGTCTGGCTCTGGCAATTTTTCAAAATCACCAAGCTTCTTTTTTTTCTTTTTCCCGGAAACCACTGTAGTTGCCACAAAAAAAGCTTCTTTCTCAAGTTGGTCTATGTCAAAAACTTGAAAAGGCGCATTCATGCCCGATGAATACTCCCATTTGGCCTCCCCTTGCAATTCGAGTTTTTCAAAGATGGGTTTCAGCCAGGTAGCAATCCCTTTTCGTTCAATCGACACCAGGATGGCTTTTTTCGGTGCGGCTACAATTTCTACTTTAAACCAGCCTTCCACGGTTTGCACTTGGATGCCATTGCGCCAGATGTAACTAATGTCGGTTTTGCGGCCCAGTGCAGCAATGAAGGCAGCAATGGCGTAGCGGTTGATGTAGTCGTGACTGTGGCGGAAGGTGTACACCTCCTCTGTTCGTTTGTTCCAGTCCTTTTCTGCAGACGAACTTTTATCCGGAGATAGAAATTCGGAAAAAACATACACATCCGATTCGGCAATTTCCTCATCGTCGGAATAAGCGGTATTCAATTTAAAGCAGATTCCACAACTTTCCATAAAGGAGAGAAACAAGCGCTTTTGCTCAGGAGTATACCCATCGCCAAACAACTCAAAAATACGGTAAGCCATTACCTGCCCGTGTCTTTGATTGCGGAAATCCTTGTAATAAGGAGCTTCCCGATCAAGTAATTTGTAAATGGCATTCAATGCCCAGTTTTGATCCACAATGATGGTATCCTGCAGGTTGGGGTGGTAATAAATGAAGCCACTGTGGTGCAAGTAGTCCCGCAGCAAGGTTGTTGTTTCGGGGTGGACTTTCTTTTCCACACAAAGCTGCTCGAAGAATTCCAGGGTGACGGTTCTTTTGTCCAAATTCTGGGCAAAAAAATCCCGTACCGCCAACCAGGAGGCAGGCATGAGCATATTGTAGTCGGGCAAGGTTTTGGCTCGTTTCCCCATAAAATATTCCACATCATCCACTTGTGCGCCACTTAACGCGCTGATGTGTAGAAATTCTGCCTGATGATCTCGGGCATAATTGCGAATGCGGGCATCTTCTTGAGGGGATTCATCCAGTTTATTTTGCACAAACAAAAATTGGCTTTTCTTACTCAATGCCACGGCGGTTTCATACCAGTACTCGATGGGTTGGTCAGCTACGAGTTCGTCATTTAAACGATCGGGTCTCAACCTGCCTTCTAAGGCAGCTTGTTCAATCTGAGGATCGAATAAAACAAGCTGCACTGCTGGAGACTCCATGAACAGGCGATGCGTACCGTGGTAAATTTCCTGTCCCCCAAAATCCCACGCATTGAAAACCACCTCCCCCTTTTGAAGGGTTTTCAGTTGCACACCATGGGTGCTTTCGTGCCGGTCTTTACAGGTGCATTTGCCATTTTCCAAGGCACAAAGCAAGGTAGATTTGCCGGCGCTGCCATTGCCCAGCAGCATGAGTTTGATTTGTTTGTTGCGTTCAGTAGGTGCTCTTTTGATTTCAGCAAACCACAATCTGGCTTTTTGCAGGCAGTTTTGACTATTGCTTGTACCCAAAAAGATGTAGGGAATGTTTTTTGGCGTGTTCCCATTGGCGTATAGCGATACCAATCCAGGAGAGAGAATGGTATCCATTGGCAATTCTTCCAGGTTGCACTCGTCGACATTCAACACTTCCAGTTTGCTCAGCGCCTGAGGAATTTGGAGGGTTTTCAGGTTTGGGTTTTTAGTCAGGTACAAATAAGCCAAATCCTGGAATCCGGGAGGAAACACCAGGCTTTGCAATTGATTTCCGCTCAAATCCAGCCATTCTAAAGCGGGGCAATCACCTTGAAAGATCAGGCTTTGCAGCTTGCTCCGGCTAAGGTCTATTTTTTTTAGGTACTGAAAACCAGCTGAAAGTTCAAGCTGGGTCAGCCCGCTATCGCTGCCTTCGAGGGTATCCAGCATGGGCAGCGGTGCTTCAAATTCAATGGTGCTCAACTCCAGGTTGTCACTGATGTCCAAACATTCCAATCGGGAAAGTGCTGCTGGCACCCACAGTTGAGAAAGCAGGTTTTCTGCCAGAAACAAAACGCGCAGGTATTGCCATTCTGTGGGTTTTTTAAACTCAAAATGGGTCAAGCCGTTTTGGTACAAATTGAGTGCGATCACGTTTCCTGCCTCATCCAGCAAGTAAGTATTTTGGCACATGGACATCCTCATGCGCTGTAGCGCCGTGGGCAACCAAAAGGCGGGAATATCGTCTTCACGTTCGGCGGCATAGGCATTGACCATAGCTTGCCATTCGATGATTTCTAGTTGTTTTGGCAGCAGCGCCAGGTCGGTCAGTTGCAGCCCGAAAGAGCTTTCCAGTTCTTGGATGCAGGAGGGTTTGGTCATAGTGCAATTAGAATAATTATGGTTCGATTCACGAATTTAATTTATTCTAACAACTTGGGCAGTATTTGCTGTTTTCTTTTGTATTGGGATAAGCGAAATGGGATTTCACCGCCCCTACTCCACCCCCATCTCCTCTCTCAAAAACGGCGCAGCCTTTACAAAATTCGCCGCGTGCAAGCGGTACACCCAGGTATCCTGAGCAAACAAGAATACCCCTTGTACCACGATGGCCCAACCAAAGCCTTGCCACAATTCGGGTAAAGCCACGCTTTCACGCAAACCGTGTTCGTGCAGCAACAAACCCGTGAAAACATACGCAAAATCAAGGCCAATGTTGAGCAGCAGCATTTTTTCGACATGGCGCTGGGCTTCAAACCGCTCAAACGCATTGCCTTTTTGGAACTTGCGAAAAACGGCGTGGTAAAAGATCAGCACAGCGAAGGCCAAATTGATAAAACCCCACACCATGTGCATCATGAAAAAATAGTAAGCCTCTCCATGAAAGACCAGAATGGCCAGCGGCCCGGTTGCAATGCACAACAAGCTCCACCAGGCCAGCACCGCCAGGTGCCGCCGTACAATGCCTCGAAAGCGCTGGTCAAAATCGCGGATTTCATCAAATGGCTCGCTCAAACGCAATGGAGTGGTGAAAGCAGTGATGAGGTAACGTGCGTGTCGAAGTTGCATGGTGGATTTTTACCCAAAAATCACCTGAAATTCCTAGTCCTTGCAATGATCATGTACTAATTGGAGTGGTGACTTTTGCCAGCGAAATAGGACTTTACTGATTTACTGATATTACGCAGTAAGCAACTCTGCTGCTTTTTTATGTAAGCACTTCGAAACGACGGCTCGACGGTACAGCGTCGGTTCGTTATCATTCGAGCTACTAAAACGCAGCTTCGCTGCTTGATTAACTCACCACACACTTTAACCGCAGAGTAACGGAGTTGACGCAGAGTCGCGCGGAGTTTTTTTAGTACCATGGAGTTTGCCACCTTCGGTGGCTGGAGATCGTATTCCAGAAAGATTTTGCCAAAATCAAGTATACTGTTGAGGCTTGATTTTGATAAAGAATCAGTCTTCAACAAGGGCGAACTCCTTGGCCTCTCCGCACCGAAGGTGCCTTCCTAAAAAACTCCGCGTGACTCTGCGTCAACTTCCTTACTCTGCGGTTAAAATACGTGCGGTGAGTCAATCATTGAATCAAATACCTAATATTTCTCAACTTGCCAAAACACCAAAAACATCTTTCCCAGATTAAATCGAAGACACTGCTTCAATAACTTGGCATTTATTTTTATATTCGCGGCTTAACCTTTTACCATCGACCATGAATCTGAAGCCGCTCTTTTGCATTATCCTGAGCGTCATTGCTCTGACTGCTTTTGCGCAAAAAAACAAGACTGCCCCCAAAGTGATTCCCCCCGCCGATCCCGGTACAGAGGCCGCCAGTCCCTTGATTTTGAATACCGATCATCTAAAAGCCTTGAAGTTTCGCTTCGTAGGCCCAAGTCGGGGAGGTCGCTCTACCGCTGTTGAAGGCGTGCGCCAGGAACCCAACACCTTTTACATGGGTGCCACCGGAGGGGGAGTTTGGAAAACCACCGATGCTGGCCTGACCTGGAGAAACCTTTCCGATCACGACATCAAAACGGCTTCCGTAGGCGCCATAGCTGTTGCGCCATCCGATCCCAATGTCGTGTACGTCGGCATGGGTACCGCCGATCCGCGTGGCAACGTCATTCCCGGCGATGGCATTTACCGCAGCACCGATGCGGGAAACCATTGGACGCATTTGGGGCTGAAGCAGGCCGGACAAATTGGCAAAATTGTGGTGCATCCCCAAAACCCGGACTGGGTTACCGTGGCGGTTTTGGGCAATGTGTTTGGCCCCAGTACTGAGCGCGGCATTTTCCGCAGCAAAGATGGAGGCAAGACCTGGGAAAAAATCCTTTACGTCAGCGATAAAACCGGCGCAATTGAACTCGTGGCCGATCCTTCCAACCCACGCATTTTGTATGCCGGATTCTGGACTGCCGAGCGCAAATCCTGGACACTCGTCGACGGCAGTGCCGAAGGTGGCGTATGGAAAAGCCTCAATGGAGGCGATACCTGGGAAAAACTTGGCGGTGGATTGCCCTATGGGGTCGTTGGCCGCGTTGGCATTGCGGTTTCGCCAGTAAAACCTTCCAGGGTTTGGATTCAAATCGAAGCCAAAGACGAAAGCAAAGGCGGTTTGTACCGCTCTGAAGACAGCGGAAAAACTTTCACCCGCATTTGTCGCGACCATACCATTCGCCAACGTGCCTGGTATTATTCACGTATTTATGCCGATCCCAAGGACGAAAATACGGTTTACAACCTCAACGTCAGCTTCATGAAGTCGATCGACGGGGGCAAAAGTTTCTCCCGCATCAATGTTCCGCATGGCGATACCCACGTGTTGTGGATCAATCCAGACAATCCCAATACCATGATTCAAGGCAATGATGGCGGTGCTTGCATCACCCTCAACGCAGGTAGCACCTGGAGCAGCCAATTGAATCAACCAACCCCGGAGTTTTACCGCCTCACGCTCGACAATCAGTTTCCTTATCGCTTGTACAGCGCCCAGCAAGACAATTCCACCATTTCCGTCCCCAGCCGTTTTGATCCTGCCCTTAGTCCGCAGGAGCAATGGCGCGAAGTAGGCGGCGGCGAAAGTGGCCACATTGCTGTAGATCCCCGCAATCCCAATGTGATTTACGCGGGCAACTATATTGGGCAGATCACCAAAACGGATTTGAGTCGAGGGCACCGCCGCGATGTGGTTGCTTATCCGCAAATGCACGACGGTACTGCCCCTCGCGATATTCGCTTCCGCTTCCAGTGGAACGCGCCGATCCGGGTTTCCCCGCACAATCCTGATGTGGTGTACCACTGCTCGCAATACGTACACCGCTCAACGGATGCTGGCCGCAACTGGGAAGTCATCAGCCCGGATCTGACCACCAACAACGACAAGTACCACGACATTCCCGGTGGGCCAATTCAACACGACCATACCGGGGTGGAGCTGTATACCACCATTTTTGCCTTTGAAGAATCTACCCAAACTCCCGGCGAACTTTGGGCTGGATCTGACGATGGTCGGGTGCACCTCTCCCGCGACAATGGCAAAACCTGGCAAAACATTACCCCTGCCAATATTCCGGTAGATGGCACGGTCAACATGATCGATCTTTCGGCACACGCAGCGGGCAGGGCTTTAATTGCGGTACACAAATACCGCGAAAACGATTTCAAACCCTACATTTTCCTGACGGACAACTACGGTAAAAGCTGGACTTTGCTCAGTGATGGCAAAAACGGCATTCCTGTTGATCAATACGTCAAAGTGGTGCGCGAAGATCCCAAGCGGAAAGGCTTGTTGTACGCAGGCACCGATTTGGGCATGTTTGTGTCTTTTGACGAAGGCAAAAACTGGCAGCCTTTCCAACTCAATCTGCCTCCGGTTTCCATCGCCGATATGGCCATCAAAGAAGGGGATTTGGTGCTGGCAACGCATGGCCGGGGATTCTGGATTCTGGATGACCTGACGCCTTTGCACAGCATTGCCACCAAAGTGCAAAGCGAGTTGACCTTGTTCAAACCACGCGATGCTTACCGCAGTCAATTTCGTGGCTTCCGAGGCCCGGCAGCTCCTGATCCAGCCCCCAATGGCGCGATCATTTACTTCTTCTTGAAAAACAAGGTTGCCGATACCTCTACCTTGAAACTCTCCATCATTGACCCACAGGGCAAAGTTCGCAAAGCATTTTCTTCAAAACCTGATGCTGACGAAGAATCCTTGCGGGCAAGCACTGGCCTCAATCGCTTGGATTGGAACCTGGAGTACGAAGAGCCGATCGCTCAAAATGGCGCACAGTTTTCATTGGCCGATATGGGCGCAGTAAAAGCCATGCCCGGCGCACACAAAATTGTGCTGGAATACCAGGGACAAAGGCAGGAACAAGTACTGAGCGTCAAAAAAGATCCACGTTGGAGCCAAAGTGAGGCAGATTTGCAAGCCCAGTACGACTTGACCATGCAGGTAAAAGAGCTATTCAATACCTGCCACGCTACGATTGGAGACATCCGCTCCTGGCGGGCACAAATCAAAGATGTGTTGGAACGCAGCAAAACCAACAAGGCCAATAGTGCCAAAGCGGTAAAAGCAGCTGGTGATCCACTGATCAAAGCATTAACCGAATGGGAAGAAAAACTCATTCAAACCAAAAGTGAAGTGGGACAAGACCCCATCAACTACCCCTCGCAAATCGACGATCAAATGGCCTATTTGTATTCGATTGTCAACGGCCAGGACGACCGCCCCAATCCGGGCTGTTACGAGCGGCTCGAAGATTTGAAGAAAGCTTTTGCTCCGATCCTAACCCAATTGAACGCTTTCAAATCCAACGAGATCAATGCGTTCAAACGGATGTTGCAACAGCAAGGTTTACAATTGATCATGACCAAAGAAAGATAAACAACTATGTCTTTTCCCATTAAGGAATTAGAAAGATACATCCACCCGACCATTATGGAGCGGGGTAAAAGAATGTTTTTGGAAGATGCTGTTCAGGAACTTGCTCCTACTAGCCCCAATCATTGGCAAGCCCTGGTACGTGGTGAAAACGACAAATACAAGGTCAACATCCTGCTTGATAACGACAAATTTGAAGAAGCCCATTGTACTTGTCCTTACGATGCTGGCCTCATTTGCAAACACAGCGTTGCTGCTTTGCTGGAATTGCGCGAAAAATTTGACAAGGATCCGATTATCGTTCAGAACCTGAATACCGTCAAAACACCTGAAAAGCTGTACCAGGAATTCCGTTCGCTTTCACCCGACAACAAGCTGGTGTTGCGCATTCTGGCAGTGGCATACGAAGGCGTCAACATCAACAAATTTACCTACATTATCACTGATGCACGGTTTAAAGTAGAGTTTAGCCAGGCCACCTTGCGCAACAGCTTGAATAAAATGGTGCAAAGCGGTTTTTTGACCAGAGAGAAAGCCGACCGCTACGCCATCGATCCTGAATTTGCCGATTACTTACTGGATCAAGAGTTCAGCATCGAAAAAGACTTTACCCAAGCCATTCCTTCGGTCAAGCGATTTTCGGATTCGGAATGGTGGTTAACCAACTCTCCCGACAAAGCGCGGCGGGCTTTTCGAAATGCCCGCTTGGCCTATTATCAAGACGATTTGGCAGCCTTTACCAAGGAGATTCAAACGGCAGATACCCATTCACCCAAATCAGGGGAACCCATTTGGCGTTCTTTTTTGCCCAATGAATTTGACCTGGAAAAGCTGGAAAAAGCGCCCGTAGGGATTCGCTATCAATTGCTGATCAGCCATTTGTCCTTGATCTTGTTGCACCTCAAGCCCACCGATGGCTATTTTCACTACCTTCTGGAGAAAAAACACCTGCCCGAAAACATCGAAACCCGCAACACCATCCTGCGCTTGATGGCTCAAATCGTGGTTTTTCAGGGCAAGTGGGATCTGTTGGTCAAACTTGCGGTTCATTTCGATGAGTTGAATCAATTGAGTTTCGCGGCCCAACACCATTTTTTCAAAGGCAAATACCGCGAAGCGGAAATTGGATTTGAACTGGCCCAAAAATCCTTTCGCCGTCAAAGCCGCAACAACAAAGCATTATTGCCTGGACTCAATGGCATTTTTTACCTTTTGGCGCGTAGCAAAGGCCTGGACATGGCTGCATCCGGCCCATTGCTTGACGAAATCAAGCGACAGATTAAACTCGGAGGCAATTACCTGGATGTTTTTCATTACCTCGATGCTGTATTGGGCATGTATACTGGCGGATTAGCCCAGGCCAGAGGGGCAGTTGCACTGCGTCCCTGGCACAACATTGGGCTTTTTTTCCAGACCCTGGCCATTTACTGGGTAGATGAAACGGCCCTGAATGCCAAAGAAATAGCCGGTATGGCCGAACACCTCCAAATCAAAGGTTACCGTTGGCTGGCCTGGCAATTGTGGGCTATTCTGGCCCTCAACGAACCGCAAAATCCGCGTTGGATCGAAGCCAGACAAGCACTTGAACAAGAAGGGGACAACTGGGAACCCGTGGTAAATATTTTTCCTAAAGTAGAAATCTGGGAAAGCGCCCTCAATGCCCTGCTCAACCTCAGCAGCAAAATCAAACCTTCCACGGTGGAAGGCGCCACCAGATTGGTGTGGTTGGTGGATTTTGAAAACTCCGAAGCCGTAGCTAAGGAGCAAACGTTTGGAAAAAAAGGCTGGACTGCTGGCCGCAACATTTCCATCAACCGACTCATCAACCGGGAGGTCAAAGGAATGACCGATCAGGATGCCAATGCGGTCAAAAAAGGGGTGATCCGTGCAGGCTACGACCAGTATGAATTGAATGCTACTGCCGTTTTTCCTGGTTTGATCGGTCACCCGTTTTTGTTCCTGATGAAATCACCGGAAATCGCGGTACAGTTGCTGGAAGAAAAACCCGTCTTACAAACCCGCGAGGTGGAGGGGGGTTACGAGATCTATTTCTCTCGCGAAATCCACGAAGTGGGTTACGAAATCGTCAAGGAATCACCCACCCGCTACAAGCTGATCCAATACACCGAAGAGCATTATAAGGTGGCCAAGGCGCTGCAAAAGCAAAAACTGTTTGTTCCACTCGAAGCCCAAACCAAACTCAAGGAAGCCCTGGCAGGTTTGATGAGTTTGGTGGATGTAGAATCAACGGCCGTAAGCGTCGATGCCGATGCCCGGGAGGTAGAAGCCGATGCTCGCCCTTGTGTGCACTTGTTGCCCGTTGGCGATGGTTTTCACGTGGAATTGTACGTCAAGCCGTTTACCGACTATCCTCCCTACCAACATGCGGGGGAAGGAGAAAGCTCCATTGCAGCCAGAATCGACGAAGAATGGGTGCGCACCAATCGTGACCTGGATGCCGAAACAAACAATCAGGTACGCTTGTTGGAAGGAGTCCCGGTATTGCAAGAATACCTCCCACACAACAACATCTGGGAACTTGAAGACGCCGATATCTGCCTCGAATTGCTCCTACAATTGCAACCTTTTATCGACAGTCAAGAGATCATTTTGGAGTGGCCCAAGGGCGAAAAGTTCCGCATCACCCGCGTAGCCGGACTCGGCCAGTTCAGCATGAACATCAACAGCAGGCAAGATTGGTTTGAAGTAAAAGGCGAACTCCGGATAGATGAAAACATGGTGCTCAACATGCGCCAGTTAATCGAACTTTCGCAGCAAAAACGGAATGGATTTGTAGAAATTGGCCCAGGCCAATTCCTTGCCCTTACCGAAGAGTTTCGCCGTCGCCTCCAGGAGATCAATGCCCTGATGGCGCCCAATAAGGACGGGTCTTATCAATTGCACCCATTGGCGGTTCCGGCTATGGAAAGCTTCACGTCCTTACTGGATCAGGTAGAAGCAGATAAGCGTTTCAAGGAATCGATCGACCGCATGAAAGAGGCGTTTACGCGCAATTACGTGCCGCCTGCCGAGTTTAAAGCCACCTTGCGTGAATACCAAACGGAGGGTTTTGAATGGCTATGCCGCCTGGCTGATTGGGGCGTAGGCGCCTGCCTGGCCGACGACATGGGTTTGGGTAAAACCGTACAAGCCCTGGCCTTGCTGCAATTGCGCTCTACGCAAGGCCCGGCACTGGTGGTTGCCCCTGCTTCGGTATGCCGCAACTGGGTAGCTGAAATTGGCAAATTCACTCCTGAGCTAACGGCCGTTCTATTTGGAGAAGGCGACCGAGATGCTGAAATTGAAAAAGCAAAACCGGGCCAAATCCTGATCACGACTTACGACCTGATGACACGCGAAGCGGAAAGTTTTACCAAAAAGGTCTTTTCAACCATTATCCTCGATGAGGCCCAGGCCATCAAAAACCGCGCCACCAAACGCTCCGAAACCGCAATGCGCTTGCAGGGCGATTTTAAACTGATCACTACCGGTACACCACTGGAAAACCATTTGGGTGAGCTGTGGAACCTGTTCCAGTTCATCAATCCTGGTTTGTTGGGCTCCATGGAGAGTTTCAACGAGCGCTTTGCAATACCCATCGAGCGCTTTGCCGATGATACCCGCCGCGATCAATTGCGGAGGCTGATTCAACCCTTCATTTTGCGACGCCGCAAAAACGAAGTATTGAAAGAGCTGCCCGAAAAAACGGAAATCACCCTCACCGTAGAATTGAGTACCGAGGAAAAAGCATTCTATGAAGCCTTGCGCCGCAAAGCACTCGAAGACCTGGAGCAATCCATGGAAGGCGGCATGCAGGGTGGGCAAAAGCACCTGCGCATCCTGGCCGAAATCATGCGCTTGCGCCGTGCGGCCTGTCACCCGGGCATGGTAGACCGACAGTTCATCAAGGATCAAAGTGCCAAGCTGCGCCTGTTTGGGGAAGTAGTGGAAGAATTGCTCGAAAATGGCCACAAAGCACTGGTTTTTAGTCAGTTTGTAGACCACCTCAGCATCCTCCAGAACTACCTCAAAAGCAAAGGCATCAACTACCAATACCTGGATGGGCAGACTCCCCTACCCCAACGCCAAAAACGCATCGAAGCATTTCAGGCTGGTGAAGGCGATCTGTTTCTGATCAGCCTCAAAGCTGGAGGGGTGGGGCTCAACCTTACCGCCGCCGATTATGTGATCCACATGGATCCCTGGTGGAACCCAGCCGTAGAAGACCAGGCAACCGACCGTGCCCACCGCATCGGCCAGGAAAAACCGGTGACGGTATACCGCCTGGTAGCCGAAGATACCATCGAGGAAAAAATCCTGAAATTGCACAGTACCAAACGCGATTTGGCCGATTCGCTGTTGAGTGGGTCTGACGTTAGCGCCAGGTTGTCGGCAGATGATTTGCTGAACTTGTTGAGGGAACGGTAATTTAAGCTTTAATAAAAATGTTGTCGCACTTCGCTTTCGGGCATGTGTGGCAACATTTTTTTCAATTTTTTTAATAACAATACAAACACATAAAAATTAACTTGGATACAATAAAAATTCATCTATATTTGTCGTTCAACGATCCAACCAAAATAAAAGTCTGGCTACTATACACGAATCGACACTTGTGTCGGCATTAACTTTATTTTGCCATTTTTTAATCTCGTGTACAGATGAAAAAACTTGTAGCCCTGATCGTTCTGCTATTGCCTCAGTTCCTGTTTTGCCAATCCGTAAAGTGGGGGCGCCCCCATCAGAAACCCGATAAAAACCTGCACATCAGCCAGGTCATTGGCCGAACCCCACAAGCCATTTACACTTTGCTAACTGATATGCGCGAACCCGCCCTTCTCCCGCCAGTCATTCAAGCTTTCAATACCGATTTAAAGCTGGAAAAACAGATTCCACTGCGTTTGCAATACGACCAGGGCACATTGAACCTTGAAAAAGCAGTTTTGCTCAACAACCGACTGCACTTACTTCTCAGTTTCAATGACCTGAAAACAGGAAAAATGCGCCTGTACAGCCAGGAGATCAACCCCGAAAACCTGCAACCTTACCGAGCCCCACGTCAGGTATTAGAACTCAATTGGGAGGAAGGAATTTTTACCAATCCTTTTGGTTTTGAAATCTCGTCAGATCATTCCAAGCTATTGATTTACAATCGATTTCCATATGCATCGGGCAATTGGTTGCGCAATTGGCTGGTGGTTTGTGATGAGAATGCTGTACCCCTTTGGGCTACCGAACCCGTGTTTCCCTGGCAGGATCAAACCATTCAATTGCTGGGCTACAAAGTGAACAACGAAGGAACCGCAATGGTCTTGTTGAGTCATACCGGAATGACCATTAAAGATCAAGCTGCCGACCCTGCATACAGCATCATGGCCTATTCAGGCAAAGGAAAATCAAAAGCATATCCATTCAATCTGGGATCAGGCAGGCCACAGCAAATGCTATTGGAACTGGCCCCGGACGGACGTATGATTTGTGGTGGTTTTTTCGAAAACCAGGCAAGTGACCTCACCGGATCTTTCGTTCTGGCCATCGATCCAGCCTCAGGACAGGTAGGGTTGAACCAACAACAATTTGGACCAGAGGAATTGGCCGGCATGGAAGGATCTCCCCGGCGCTTGTCCGATTTTAAATTGCGAGACTTGCACCTCGATTCAAATGGCGGGATTGCCTTGATTGCTGAACAGTTTTTGCCTCCTTTTCGCGGCAGTGGCCAACGATTTTATGGGCAAGTATTGATGGTTTGCTTCACGCAAGATCTGGCCAATTGCAAAATCCAATGCCTGGACAAAACCCAGGTAAGCTATGACCAGGGTTATTTTGATTCCTTTGCCTACCTGGCCAAAGACGACCAGATGCTGTTGCTTTACAACGACAAAAGCAAAAGCCCCATGCGCCAGGCTACTTTTAATGGCAGAGGCCGTCAATTTAGTGCATTGGAACACGCAGGTACGGAAAAAATAAAAGTACGGCCTTCCAATTGCGCCGCGCTCTCCAATCAGGAAATGTGGATTTATGCTGAAACGCTGGATAAAAAGAGTTATCAGGTAGCGCTGATGCAATTTTGAAACTGATCTTGGTTGGTAAGGAATGAGAACAAAATAAATGCAAGCAAATGCCATAAATCACCATGTTGCTTCCTCCGACAAAAGCGTATTGATGGATGGATTTGCTTGCATGATTTATGTTACTTAACCATTTGGGCTTCCACAACGGAAATTGCAATCATGTTCACAATTTCGCGGGTGGTACTGCCCAATTGCAATACGTTTACCGGTTTTTTCAAGCCCATCAACACCGGGCCGATTTTTTCGATGCCTGCCAATTCCTTGACCAGGTTGTAGGCAATGTTGGAAGCCGAGAGGTTGGGAAACAGCAAAATATTGGCGCCGTCTTTTCCCAAATCGCAGAAAGGATGGTTTTCTATCAGCAATTCGGTATCAAAAGGCAAGTGGGCTTGCATTTCACCATCGACGATCAACCCCGGATGTTTGGCTTTGAGCATCTCCACAGCTTTGCGCATTTTGATGGCATCGTCGCCTTCGGCGCTACCGAAGTTGGAATACGTCAATAAGGCAATGCGTGGTTTGATGTTGAATTTCTCAACTTCTTTGGCCGCCAATTCAGCTATTTCGACAATTTCTTCTGCAGTGGGGTTGAAGTTAACCGTGGTATCCGCCAAAAAAAGTGGGCCAAAACGGCTCATCAGGATGTACATACCCGACACTTTTTTCACCCCATCCTGGCGGCCAACAATCTGCAAAGCCGGGCGCAGGGTTTCCGGATAATTACGGGTCATCCCCCCCAGCATGGCATCGGCATCCCCTGCCTCCACCATCATGCAGGCAAAGTAGTTGCGGCGGCGCATGATGTCGTGCGCTTCCTGCTTGTTGAACCCTTTGCGTTTGCGTTTTTCAAAAAGAATATCGCCATATTTTTCAAGTTTGGCCTTGCCTTCATCGGTTTGTGGCGACATTGGGTCAATGATCTCCACCTGATCCAGGTTCAATTGATTCTCTTCGATCAGGGACTGGATTCTTTTGATGTTGCCCAACAAAATTGGCGTAGCAATTTTCTCTTCGCGTACTTGTTGAGCCGCTTTGAGTACAGACAAGTTTTCGGCATCGGCCAACACTACCCGTTTGGGGCTTTGTTTGGCCTTGATCATGATCGCCTTGGTCAGGGTATTGTCCAGGCCAAGGCGTTTCGACAATTGGGTTTCGTAGGCATCCCAATCCAGGATCGGGAACTTGGCAACACCCGTTTCCATGGCAGCACGGGCCACGGCCGGAGCAACCGTAGTCAGCAAGCGGGGGTCGACGGGCTTGGGGATGATGTACTCGCGACCAAAAACGAGGTTGTCTTTGCCGTAAGCCATGTTGACCATATCGGGAACCGGCTTTTTGGCCAAATCGGCCAAAGCACGTACGGCGGCCAGTTTCATTTCTTCATTGATCACTTTGGAGCGTACGTCGAGTGCACCGCGGAAGATGTACGGGAAACCCAAAACGTTGTTGACCTGATTGGGGTAATCGCTGCGGCCAGTGGCGAAGATGATGTCTTCGCGGGCGGCCATGGCTTCTTCGTAGGCAATTTCGGGCGTGGGATTGGCCATCGCAAAAACGATGCAATCTTTGGCCATGACCTTGACCATTTCCTGATCCATCACATTGCCTTTGGACAAACCGATAAATACATCGGCGCCTCTTAGCGCATCCAGCAAAGTGGTTTCAGCAGGAGCATTGTCGTTGGCGAATTCAATTTTTTTGCCATCCAGGTTGGTGCGACTAGGGTGGATCAAACCTTTTGAATCGAACATGAAAATGTTTTCCTTCTTTGCTCCCAGGCTATTGTACAACTTTGAGCAAGAAATGGCCGCCCCTCCTGCTCCGTTGACCACAATTTTGATCGTGGCAATGTCTTTTTCCACCAATTCCAAGGCATTGAGCAATGCCGCTGAACTGATGATCGCGGTACCGTGCTGGTCGTCGTGCATCACGGGGATGTTCAACTCCAGTTTCAGTCTTTCTTCTATTTCAAAACACTCTGGTGCAGAAATGTCTTCCAGGTTGACCCCACCAAAGGTAGGCTCGAGGATTTTGACGGTGCGTACAAATTCGTCAACGTCTTTGGTATCTAGCTCGATGTCAAAAACATCGATGTCGGCGTAGATTTTGAACAAGAGGCCTTTGCCTTCCATCACGGGTTTGCCGGCAGCAGGACCGATGTCGCCCAATCCCAATACGGCTGTTCCGTTGGAAATCACAGCCACCAGGTTGCCTTTGGCGGTGTATTTGTAGACGTCTTCGGGGTTGGCAGCGATTTCGAGGCAAGGCTCGGCTACTCCTGGAGAATAGGCCAGGGTCAAATCGCGTTGGGTCGCCGTTTCTTTCGAAGGGATGACTTCAATTTTTCCTGGGCGTCCTTTGGCGTGGTAGTGAAGCGCTTCTTCTTTTAAGGTTTTATTTGTACTCATGTCAGTAAAAGTGGGTTGAAAAAAGATTTCAAGCTAGTCAATTAACTTGGCAGTGCAAATGTCAGCTTTGTTCCTTTAGATCGCAAATAAAAACTTTACTCAAGTTAAAATTCAAAAATGTACTTTTGGCCATCACAAAAAAACTACTTCGCTATGGCTAGTAAGAATTCATTTGGCAATTCAATGCGGGTTATTCACCGCTATTTGGGCTTCTTTTTGGCTGGAATCATGGCCGTTTATGCATTGAGTGGCGTGTTGCTCATTTTCCGGGATACTGATTTTCTCAAACAAGAAAAGCAAATCACCCAAACCATCAAACCCAACGCTACCGCCGAAGAAATTGGCAAAATGTTGAAGATGAGAGAGTTTAAGGTAGACAAAGAAGAAGGCGATGTCGTCTATTTTCGGAACGGCACCTACAACAAAAGCACTGGAGAGGCAACGTTTACGGTAAAAGAGCTGCCGAGGCTTTTGGATAAAATGACGCATTTGCACAAGGCCAAAACCGAAGATCCCTTGTATTTTTTCAATATCTTTTTTGGACTTTCCTTGTTGTTCTTCGTAATATCTTCTTTTTGGATGTTTATGCCCAGCACCTCCATCTTCAGAAAAGGGTTGTATTTCACCTTGGGAGGTATTGTGCTTACGTTGATACTATTGTTTGCGTAATTCCATCCTGGACTGTTGGATTTGGCAATTCAACAGTCCAGGTATGAAGTTTTTAGGTTTTCAACTCCCATAATATTGTCTGTCCATGAAAAAATTCATCTTCATCTTTTGCGCCATCGTATTAAGTTTGGCCTGTTCTCAAAAAAACACCCCCATCACTGTTGATCCACCCATAGACACAAGCAAAGTTGAATTTGCCAAAGGCGCGGACATAAGTTGGGTCACCGAAATGGAAGCGGCAGGAGTCAAGTTTTACGATGCTACTGGCAAAGCTCAGGAATGCATGGCCTTGATGAAAGCCCTGGGAATGAATACCATCCGCTTGCGGGTTTGGGTCAACCCCTCTCCAGTCTGGAACAATACAACGGATGTGGTGGCCAAAGCCCTGCGCGCCAAAAGTTTGGGCATGCGCATCATGATCGATTTTCATTACAGCGATTTTTGGGCCGATCCGGGCAAACAAAACAAGCCAGCAGCCTGGGTAGGCAAAGACCTGGCAGGCTTAAAAACCGCGCTGGCTGAACATACCACGGAAGTGCTGACAGCCTTGAAAAACAATTCCATCAATCCCGAATGGGTGCAAGTGGGCAACGAAACCAACGATGGCATGCTTTGGCCAGAAGGCAAAGCCTCGGCCAATATGAACAATTTTGCCCAATTGCTGAATGCGGGGTACGATGCGGTCAAAGCAGTATTTCCCAAAGCCAAAGTCATCGCTCACATCTCTAATGGTTACAGCAATACGCTCTTTCGCTGGATGTTTGATGGGCTGAAGGCAAATGGGGCCAAGTACGATGTGATTGGCATGTCGCTGTATCCCAGCCCTAGCGATTGGTCGAACTACAATCAGCAATGCTTGAGCAACATGAATGACATGGTAACCCGCTACGGCAAGGAAGTGATGATTGTAGAAGTGGGGATGAGTTGGGACAGCCCACAGGAATGCCGCCAGTTTTTGAGCGACCTGATCAGCAAGGTAAAATCTGTACCCGGCAACAAAGGATTGGGGGTATTGTACTGGGAGCCACAGGCTTACAATTGGAAGGGTTATTCGCTGGGTGCTTTTGACAATGCAGGAAAGCCTACGGTGGCGCTTGATGCGTTTAAAAACTAAAAAAAGACCCTCCCAAGTATATAATTTGAGAGGGCCTTTTAAGAATATTCTTAGCAAGAATTATTTCGCAGGTTTAACAAAAACTTGCTGGTCGATTTCCCCGTTGATAATGGTTTTGTTGGTAATCATGGTGAAGGCACCCATCTGAGAAGTTATGTCAATGGTATTGGCAATTTTGATGCCGTTGACATCTTCGTAATCGGAAAAAACCAACTCTCCTTCCTGGCCATTCACATTGGTCACCACTTTGTAAGGCAGGTAAGTTTTGGCATCCAGAAATTCATCCATTACCACTCCTTCTTTGGTAGTGACTTTCAAGCGGATCATGTCCTTTTTATCCACTTTTTCGGCACCTACCAGTTCAACTTTATTGCCTTTTTCCTGATAATTGTACAAGGCGCCAAATGGATCCAATTGTCCCAACAGGGGTTTGATTTCGTCGGCACTCATGTCTTCAGGTTCTCCAGTTCCCCCCATAATGGTGGGCATAATTTTCCAACCTTTGTCACCATTGAGTACCTGTACCATCGAGGTACCCATCACAGAGGATTCACTGCGCATGGATTTGCCAATTACGATTACGCTTTTGCTCGGAATTTCCATGCCTTGCACCGCGATCGTTCTTTCGGAAACCACAGAATTTATGGTTTTCAATTTATCTGCGCCACCCAGGGCGGTAACGTGTAAGGCGACAATTTCGTCTACTGTTTTTTGTGCGTATACATTGGTAAATGCAATAGTGGCTAGCAACAGCCCTAGGAATTTGAATTTCATGGTATCGTTGGTTTAATGTTGAAAAAAGATTGAGTGATGCAGGTTTATTGGCGGTTTTGGCCACCACCAGGTGTTCCACCAGTGGAATTTTGGCCATTGCCATCGGTTTTAATGTCATCGTTGTTGACGGATTTGCCCTTTTTTCTGGGCATTTCCATCGCGCTCATTTTGCCGATCTTGTACGTAAAGGTGAGGCGAACTCCGCGGTTGTAAAGGTAAATATCATTCACCTGATTGAAAAGGGCCGAATTCAACTCGGTATGGATATTGAAACGTTTGCTGAGAAAGTTTTCGGCAGCAAGCCCCAAACTGGCTTTTTTATCCTTGAATTCCTTTTTCACGCCCAGGGTATAAAAGCCAAATCCTCCCTGGCGACCCTGCAACTGAACTTGTGAGCCTTGCAAAAATCCAAAAGCCTGAAAACCCCATCCTTTTTTGAATTGCGCCTGGCTAAACATGAATCCACTGATGTTAAAGCCAGCATTGTTGCGGGATTCGGACACTCCATCCAAATTGATGACTTGCCCATTGAGCTTGGAATAAAGGATGTTCGTCCCAAAACCCACGTTTATTTTTGACGTAACCGCAACATTGGAAAAAATATTGGTACCATACGTTTGTTGGTTGCCAATGTTATCGTAAGTATTGATCACTGCTCCGGCCAGGGTATCGGAAGGTTTGGTGATTTGTAGGATTGCATTGTTGGTGGTACGGGCAAAAAACGCGGCGGTAACAAAGGTTTTTTTGATGGTTCTACTCAGGGACAGTTCGTAGTTATTGGTCAATTCAGGGCGCAGAGACGGGTTGCCCACACTGATGTTTTGAGGGTTGGCAGTGTTAAAATTGGGGTTTAGCTGTTGAAGTCCAGGCCGTTGAATCCGGCGGTTATAGGCCAGTTTTACGGTAGTCCCTTTGAAGGTTTTGGATGCATTAAAACTTGGCACCAGCACACCGTAGTCACCAATGCCAATTACCCCACCTTCGCGGGTGCTGGCATCAATCATGGTGTGTTCGTAGCGCAAACCGCCTTTGAAGGTATAGCGCTTTTTGGTGGTATACGTGTAAGAAGTATAGCCAGCTGCAATGTTTTGATGGTAAGTCAATGCCCCGGCTGGTTGGCCATTGTCGGTGTTGTAATCGCCGGTTGCCCCTGCGCTCAGGTAGCGGTAATCGCTATCGACCTGGCGAAAAATGCCTTTGCCCCCAAACTCCAGCATTTGATTCTTTTTGATGGGCGTTTGGTAATCCGTCTGCAAGGTAAACTCCTGATTCAGGTTGGCGTTGACATTGCGCTGTCTTGCAAACAAAGCTCCCTTTCCGTCCAATAAGTCTGCATCAAAATTATTGGTCAGGTCATTGCGGCTGTACAAGGTGGAGATGCTCCACTCGCGCTGAGGCTTGTAGGTATGCACATAATCCACATTGACATCAAGGGTACCCGACAGGTTTTTGCTGTCTACAGCACGGCTGGATGAACTGGTTTGCAACCCATCGTTGAACAACTGCGTCAAAAAGTCTTGTTGAAAACTCATGTTGCGTACGCCGTAACGCGCTCCAGCAGTGATGCTTTGGTTTTTGGCCAAATCGTAATCAAAACCCATATTGTATTGTCCAAACATGCCTTGGCTGTACCCGTCCCCGGTTTGGCGTACCAGAGTAGTTGCACCGTTTACGGTACTGCTTTGGTCCAGTTTGGTTTTGGTAACGGTATTGTAATTGGCGCGTCCAAAGCCCCCGAGGGTAAAACCTGCCTTGCCTTTGCGGTAATTGCCATTGAGCATCAGGGAAGAACCCCGGTTGCCCACGCCTCCGTCTACATTGAGGTTTAGCCCTTGCAGGCTGTTCTTTTTGGTGATGATGTTGATGATGCCCGCCGAACCTTCAGCGTCGTATTTGGCCGAGGGACTGGTAATGACTTCTACGGTTTTGATCTGATCGGCAGGGATTTGTTTCATGGCGTCGGCTACACTACTGGCCATGATGGTACTGGGTTTGTTGTTGATCAGCACCTTGATGTTTTGGCTACCCCGCAAACTGACGTTACCATCCAGATCCACAGTAAGCAAAGGGACTTTGCGCAGCACGTCGGTGGCGTCGCCCCCCTTGGAAGAAATGTCTTTTTCGGCGTTGTACACCAGTCGGTCTACTTTTTCTTCGATGAGTTCTGTTGTGCCAGTAATGGTCACTTCATCGAGGTTATTGACGATAGGGTTGAGCTTGATGGCCCCCAAATCAAAGTCCTGACCTTTGGTAAAATTGAGTTTATCGAGGGGCTTGGTTTGATAACCGATGAAAGAAATTTGCAGTTTGTACTCTCCAGCTTCGATTTTGGTAAAGCTGAATTTGCCTTTTTCATCCGATACTGCTCCATCTACCGCCTTGTCTCCGGGCAATTTGTAAAGAGCGATGGTGGCGTATTCGACTGGTTTGACTGTGCTGGAATCAATAAGTGTACCACTGATTTTCACGTTGCCTTTGGGACTTTGGTTAGCGGTGGTATTGGTGTTTCCCATCATGGGGAATTGTGCAATCAAGGGGCTTAGTGAACAAAACAGGAGGGTGATTGCAGTAAGAATCGGGTAATTTTTTTTCATTGTTTGGATTTGATCCTACAAAGGTGGGGTACAAGTCAGAACCTTTCAAAAAAAGTAGATCAAAGCCGAACTTAGCAAGATGGAATTCGGAAAAAAATTCGATAAATGGCAACTATTTAGCAACGCCGAAGGCGAGTGCTAAATAGTGTGAAAAAGCAAGCTTAATCCGCATGGTGCATGGTCAAGGTCACCACTCCGGCTTTGTTTTGCACTTCCATGTGGTACAGTTCATCCCCACTCAACAGGGTAATGACGCCTTTGCTGATGCTGGATTTGATGTTTTCAGCATCTTCCATCCACAATTCCTTACCAATCAGGTAAGCTTCTTCTACGGTCATTTCTTTGTTGAAGCGGATGATGTACTCAGAACCACCTTCGCCAGTATTCACTTCTACTACGGTGCCATTGGTGTACTCTACCCGATAGTGATCGTAGCGGTTTTCACCTTTGGGCATATCAATGCGTTTGCCCTTGGGAGGAGAATGCATTTTGATGTAACGCTCCTGGATGGAACCCGACTCAGTGTCGTTGTCATCATTGGGCAAACTACCTGGCGTTTTGTACTTGGAAAGGTAGCCATCAAAAACAAACCCTTCTTTACCTGCGGAAGTGCGCACTTTTACCCAAAAGCCCTTGATGGTATAGCCAGTGAAAGGCGTTACGGAGTGGGCGGTTTTCTTAAAGTTGTCTTTTAAAACAGTTACCAGGGAGCCATATTCAATGGTCGTGATTTTCTTGCCAGTTGGCGCAGCGGTTTCGCGCAAAATCAATCCACTGGTAGCGTGTACCGTAAGTTTATCACCCACGGCATAGGTTCCAATGGAGAAAACCACAGCAGGAAAAGCCAGTAGTAGGAAGAGCAGAAAAAATGGAATGTTTCTCATGTTTTGAATAAAATTTATGAGTATTTGATTTACCAACAATGAATTAAGTTTTAATACCCCAACACGGCATCGTCCTTTGCCCTGATGTCTGCCACACCCTCGAGTTTTTTGTCCTTACGCACCAGGATGGATTCCACCTGACCGATACCTGACCACTCTACTACTTTGTGCCCCATGTTCTGGAGTTTGCTGCGCGTGACTTCGTTGGCAGCACCTTTTTCGAGGTACAATTCGTCAGGCAACCATTGGCTGTGAAAGCGTTTGGCGTGCGTAGCGGCAGTCATGTCCATCTTGAAATCGATTACATTCGTAATGACTTGAAAGACCGAAGTAATGATCGTTGTTCCGCCAGGAGTACCTACCACCATGAATAGCTTGCCATCTTTGGTGACGATGGTAGGCGTCATGCTGCTCAAGGGGCGCTTGCCGGGCAGAATGGCATTGGCATCGCCACCGATCGCGCCGTATAGATTGGGTACGCCCGGTTTGGCGCTGAAATCGTCCATTTCGTTGTTGAGCAAAAATCCCGCACCACCTACCACGGTCATTGCCCCATAACCCGCATTGAGCGTGGTGGTGATGGCAACCGCATTGCCTTCGGCATCCACGATGCTGTAATGGGTGGTCTGTTTGCTTTCTTTGGGAAACTCACCACCTTCGATGGCACTGCTGGGTGTTGCTTTGCTGGGATCGAAATTGGCAAACCGCTGCTGGATGTAGCTGCTGTCGATCAAATTGGCAATTGGAACGGAGTAGAAATCCGCATCCCCCAGGTGTTTGGCCCGATCGGCGTAAACTCTGCGCTCCGCTTCGGCAAATAAGTGAAAGTGTTCCGGCGAATGAAAGCCAATTTTGGAAAAATCCTGAGGCTCCACCATCCCCAACAATTGAAACAATGCGACGCCACCACTTGAAGGCGGAGGCATGGCAATCAGGTCGTATCCCCGGTACTTCCCGAGCATCGGTTTGCGCCATACCGCGTGGTAAGCAGCCATGTCTTGTGCAGTGATCCAGCCACCGCCGCGTTGCATCTCAGCAGCCACCAATTCGGCTGTTTTGCCCGTGTAAAACCCTTTGCGGCCCTGATCCCGGATGCGTTTCAGGGTTTCGGCCAGGTCTTTTTGGATCAGCAATTCGCCAGTTTTCCAGCGTTGGGTGGTGTCTTTTTTGACAAAAACACAAGTCTGGGTGTTGTTTTTGATGAACCCCAGTTTGTATTCATTCAAGCCATTGGCTTCGGATTCGGTGATGCGAAAGCCCTTTTCGGCCAGATCGATGGCGGGTTGCACCAAGCGTTTCCAGTCCTTGAGCTTGGAATATTTTTGAAACATTTGCCAGCAACCTTCAACACTGCCGGGTACTCCAGCCGCCAGATGGCCTTCGGTACTTCTGCCGTTAATTACATTGCCCTCGGCATCGAGGTACATGTCGCGGTTGGCCTTGGCAGGAGCTTTTTCCCTAAAATCCAGTGCCGCTACGTCCTGGCCATCGCCACTGCGGTACACCAAAAAACCACCACCTCCGATGTTGCCCGCCACGGGATACACCACGGCCAAAGCCAGTTGTACTGCCACTGCTGCGTCGATGGCGTTGCCGCCGTCTTTGAGTACTTGTAGGCCTACTTCCGAGGCCAGGGGGTGCGCGGTACTGACAATGGCGCTATCGGCTACCGTGGATTTGTCGATGTGGTAGCCCGTAAAGGTTTCTTTTTGTTTGCAAGCTGAGGCCAGTATGAGAAAGGCAAAAATGATGGTTAGACGCATGGGTGAGTTGATTGTTTTTGATTCGTAATCGTTCCAAAGGGACATCAATGGGAACGCGGATTACACAGATTAAGCGGATTTACACGGATTTAATCTGCGTTCATCCGCTTAATCTGCGTCATCGTGTTCCCATTCTTGTCAAATATAGGCCGGAGGCCTTAAGCAACCCGCAGGCCATTGGCCACGGGGCGTTCGGGGTGGAGCAAGGTAATGGCTTTATCCGAACCGATCAAACCCAGCACCAGACATTCGGAGAAAAAATTGGCGATCTGTTTGGGTGGAAAGTTGACCACGGCAATGACCTGCTTCCCGATCAGGTCTTCTTTCTGGTACAATTTGGTGATCTGCGCCGAACTGCGCTTGATGCCGTGTTCCCCAAAATCTATGGTCAATTGATAGGCCGGATTGCGGGCTTTTTCAAAATCACGGGCTTCCAGGATGGTGCCAACGCGCATTTCTACTTTTTCAAATTCTTCCCAAGTGAGCATAAAAGTTGTAAATTTGTTTTGTAAAGAAAATAAATTTATCAGCATGGATAGCATCCAGAAGATACATAATGATTTGTTTGAGCATCTGCGGACGAAGTACCCGGATTTCAGGTTCAAGTTGCGGCAAAGCAATCGATACAATCGTTTGGATCAAGGATATTGGTTTTTGGGGAACGATTCTTACGTCGGCACTTCTTTTTGGGAGGGAATGGATTGGCAGAATAAGACACCAAATATTATGTTGGGGGTAAATTTGTATGATTTACAGCAACCTCGTGTTTATTTAGAGTTCGTAGCAAAGGATGATGCGGAAAAAGCTGCTTTCTTTTCAAGAATTGCAGCGCCATTACAAATGACCCGTCTTAAAAGTTCTGGTCAAGAAACAAATAAATGGACCAAGACATACGAGACTAGGAATATATTGGAAGCGGTTGATCTTTTTTTGACTACGGATAAAAATATTATTGATGCATTCATTGCTTCGAGGAATCTCGTTCATTTATTCCCGAAGATGGATAAAAACGGTTTCCAAAAATGCCTAAACCAAATAGATAAGATAAAAAGAAGCAGCATCAAGGATGTTTCTAAAGGAAAACTGACTGTAAAAATCCCTTTTGATCAATCAAGTATCCCTTTAAAAATAAACAGGTTTGAATTGTCGAATATTGCTCAATTTAAATCAGCGAACATTACGCTTGGTTCTCGATTAACTTGTTTTATTGGTGAAAATGGATGTGGGAAAACTACATTATTAAGAGCGATTCTGCTTGGATTTATTGGAGTAGACCAAAATGAATACCTTGCTAAAGATGATAAATTGGCTATTTCGCTTTCCAATATGTTAAGTATTCAGGGAAATGACGTTGGTGAAATAGAATACGCTGAAAGAGGAAAAATTTCATTGTTGTTTAACAAAGAACCAGAAGCAAGTGAAGTGACATTTATGTGGGAAAAAAATAGGCGACCTACATTGGTAGACACTGGAGTGTTTTGGGGGATTGATGAAAAAGGAACGTTAAGGACTCTGGTTGTCGGCTTTTCTCAAAATCAAGGACTTCCAGATAGGGCGAACTCTCGTTCATCTAAAATGCCCAACGTAGGTGATGTTTTACCCTTGCTGGCCAACGAACCAGACGGACGTGGTGAAGCACTTCACAAATGGTTGATGTCTTTGGATCACGATGCTTCAAATAAGGAAAGGCAGGGTATGCCAAGTATGGAGCGAAAACTAATCAACCGGATGTTCGAAATCATCTCAGATGTTACAGGCCAAAAACTTTCATTCAGTACTGTCAATGCCCAAAAAGAAATCATTTGGATCGAAATTGACGGCCAAACTATCCCACTTAGTTTAGTCAGCCAAGGCTTCAACAACGTCTTTTCGTGGATCGGTTACTTCATGAATCGGCTCAGCGAGACAGCACCTGAAGGAACTGAAGACCCAACCCAATTACCCGCCATTTGCCTCATCGACGAAATTGACACTTACCTGCACCCACTCTGGCAACAAACCATCGTACCCGCTTTGCTCAAACATTTCCCCAATACCCAATTCATCATCACTACCCATTCACCGATTGTGGTGAGCAATATGGAGCATGGGAAATTGTATAAATTAGAAAATGGTGAGGCCATTGAAATACCCAAAGGCTATTTTGGCCGGGAATATGGCTTGACACTTGAATCAGTTATGGATGCTCCCTCTCGCAACGAAAAAGTACAAGCAGAATTGGATGCCTTGTTTGAACTAATTGACAAAGATAAATATGAAGCTGCGCAAAAAGTGTTGCAAGAACTAGCTAAAAAATACCCCAACGAACCCGAACTCAGTCGAGCGGAAACGATGTTGGCATTATTGACTGAGTAATTAGGTGTTTATGAAGTTTATCGAAAAAGGGACAGAACCTGCTGAATGGAAAGCGTATCGCAGCACTCCGGGAGTAGCTTTCAGCGCAATTGCTGAGCTTCAAGAAGCATTGCTGAAAGAGCAAGGCAACCTTTGCTGTTATTGTATGTCGAGAATTGACGAAGGTAAAATGAAAGTCGAACACTGGAAACCTCGCAAAGCTTATCCAGAACTAATCTTGGAGTATACCAATTTGATGGCAGCTTGTACAGGTGATTTTTGCAGCGAGCAACACTGTGACACGCTTAAAGGTCATACTGAAATAGCCATCAATCCTGTTGACAAAAAAAACAATGTAGAGGAAATCATCAAATACAGTTGGTCAACAGGTGCAATTGAAGTTGCAGAGCCTTATCGATTGGATATTTATGAAACACTTAACCTAAACCATCCAATTCTACGAGAGAACCGCAAGAAGTCACTGGACGCACTGTTTAAAGTTTTGTCAACCAACAAAAAATACACAGAAAGCGAATACAATAAGCAGTTGAAAAAATTCACAGACCGGGATAAGCAGGGCATGTTTCATCCTTATTGCATGATCATTGTGCGCTTTTTGGAAAAGAAGTTGAGGCAATTCAAATAAGAGCGCTATTTTTTTCACTCATCTCCCTCCATTCCTCTTTAACTCCAAAATTGTGTCATTGGGCGACGCATTTGAAAAATTCCCGACTTTTGTTGTTTATTTGCTCCCATTCGACCCAAACAATACACAACATGAAATTTGTCATTTCCCTAGTCGCCATTCTTTGCCTGGGATTGCCAGCAATTGCGCAAGAGCAGCACGATACCATTCGGGTAAACAAAAGCCCCATCCCCATCAAAATAGATGGCGTACTGGATGAAGCCTGGGCCAATGCAGCTGTTGCAACCGACTTTTGGCAATACTTCCCGATGGATACTTCCCTGGCCTGGAATCCAACCGAAGTGCGGTTGTTGTACGACGACAATTTTATCTACTACCTGGCCATTGCCAAAAATCGGCTACCCGATGTGATGGGGGATTACGTTACCCCTTCGCTTCGCCGTGATTTTCGGGGCGAAGCCAACGATGCGGTTACTTTTACCATCGATCCCTTTCAGGATGAAACCAACGCGTTTCAATTTGGGGTCAATCCCTTTGGCGTACAACGCGAGGGCTTATTGACCAATGGCGCCAATGGCCCCATGGATTTGGATCAAGCCTGGGACAACAAGTGGTTTGCAGGGGCCAAACAATACAAAGGTTACTGGATTGCCGAGATGGCCATTCCCTTCAAAACCCTGCGGTACAAAGAGAGCAGCCAGTTTTGGAATGTCAAATTTTACCGGATCAGCAGCGACGGCCCGGAGCGTTCGAGTTGGCCAAAAATTCCCCGGCAATATCCCATTATCAATCTGGCTTATCATGGGGTGATGGCTTTTGATCAGCCGCTCAATAAACCTGGTGCGAACATCTCCCTCATCCCTTATACCCTGGTGAATTACAGGGAGGATCGAGTGGACCAAAGGGTTTTTAACCGAGGTTCAAATGTTGGTGGGGATGCCAAAATTGCAGTTGGCCCAGCGCTGAATTTGGACTTGACGGTCAACCCCGATTTTTCACAAGTGGAAGTCGATCAACAGGTAGCCAACCTTGATCGGTTTGAGATTTTTTTTCCGGAGCGACGGCAGTTTTTTCTTGAAAATGCTGACTTATTTGGCAGTTTTGGCTCACAAAATTTACGTCCTTTTTTCTCGCGCCGGATTGGAATTGCCAAGGACACCACTACTGATTTGAATGTACAAAACCCGATTTATTTCGGGGCACGTTTGAGTGGCAAGTTGGATAAAAACTGGAGGATGGGTTTCCTGAGCATGCAAACGGCGAGAGATTATGAAATCGATCAACCTTCCACCAATTACACCGTTGGGGTTCTGCAACGCAAGGTGTTTTCTCGCTCCAACATCGGGATCATTGCCATCAATAAACAGCCTTTTCGAGACAAATTGCTGGAGGCTGCCAGCTATGATTTTAATCGGGTAGTTGGCATTGATTACAACCTGGCTTCCAACGACAACAAGTGGACGGGCAAATTTTTTCATCACCGTACTTTCGACCCAGCTTTAACCGGAGGAAACAATGCCGCCAGTTCGGCCACGATCAATTACAATGCCTTGAACTGGGATGCCCTGTTTACCCTTCAGGATGTTGGTGCTAATTTTAATCCAGAAGTTGGATTTGCGCGCAGGACGGATTATCGCCGGGCAGCAGGAACCATCAACTGGAAGTTTTATCCCAAAAAAGGGGCGCTGCAAAGTCACGGACCAGGGTTCGACTTTGACGTTTTGGGCAATGATACCTATGGAACGACAGATTGGGATTTGAATATCTTGTACAAACTGCGTTTTCGGAATTCAACCATCGTTGATTTTCGATTGCGGCGGGAATATGTTTATCTGTTTGATGCCTTTGATCCTACGAATTCAGGTGGATTGGAATTGTCAGAAGGCAGCGCTTTTGCCAATAACCTGTTTCGGTTTATGGTGCTTTCCGATGCACGCAAGCGGGTGTATTTTGATTTAAGTGGTCGTATTGGGCAGTATTACAATGGTTCCCGGGCGAATCTGGAAGGAACCATCAATTTCCGAAAACAACCTTATGGTATTTTGGGCCTTAATTTCAGTTACAATCGCATTCGCCTGCCTGAGCCTTATGCTGATGCCGATTTTTTATTGATTGGGCCCAAAATTGACCTCTCGTTTTCGCGCAGTTTGTTTTGGACCACTTTTATCCAATACAACAACCAAAGCAACAACCTCAACATCAACTCCCGGCTGCAGTGGCGTTTCCGGCCTGTATCGGATATCTTTTTGGTGTACACCGACAACTATTATTCTGATACGTATGTCAATAAAAACCGGGCTTTGGTGCTCAAATGTACTTATTGGCTGAATCTGTAAATTGAGGAAGGCTGAGGCTGCTTCAGAAGTATTGACAGTCAAGGTGCTGTAAAGTCTTAGTCGATTTTGGGCTAAAAATCAGAACAAATTGAACAATCGTTCAATAAAAGTTTTACCTTTGTTCAAAACCTGAAATCGATGGAAAATCTCAGTGCCGCACATCAAGCTTTAGCGGAAACCTTAGCCGCAGTAGACCAACTTTTTAACCTGGTTGATGACGAAAAAATCAATTTCAAACCCACCGAAAAGTGGTCGTTTGGAGAAGAAATGGTACACCTTACCCTATCCACGAATGGAACGGCAATGCTGCTGTCTAGCCCGGAAGAGCGCTTGATCCCCAGTGATCACCCCTCTCGAACTTATGAAGAGATTGGGGCAGAGTACCGCGAAAAGCTGGCTTTGAATCCTACAATCGGTCAATCCATCGCAGACAAAGAAGCCAAAACATATACAGTGGAAGGGCTGCAAGCCAATTTTGCAGCAGCCACTCAAGCGGCCTTGCAATCCCTGTCTAATTGGGAGGAAGCCAAATCAGATCTTTGGATGGTTTGGAAGCATCCATTGCTGGGCAAAATGAATGCGCGGGAGATGGTGTACTTTACGGTATACCACAGCAGGCATCACCTGTCGACTTTATCGACAAAGGCAAGCATGTAAATCTAGTGCCTATTGGATGTTTTCTGTCTGAACAGGCTTCTGAAAAATCAGATCCGCAGTAAGTTCGAAGTGCGGGATTACTGTTGCGGCAGAACACTTGACCTCGCCACTGCAAATGGTCATGTTTTCGCCCTGATAGACATGTACTTCCTTGAGTTCAGGATAAATATGCCAGACTACTTTCACCTTTGCCGCTCGATAGTCTTGCATTTTTTTTACTACCCTGTTTATCGTATCGTAAGTGGAGATGATTTCAATTACAAAATCCGGCTTTTCTTTTTGACCATAAGCCATGTTGCTCCGTTGTTCAGCAGAAAAATAAGCAATGTCTGGTCTGCGGTGAATGTTTTCAAGAAAAAAAGTATCTGCTTCTGCATAGAAACGGCCTAAAGCCGGATTATTTGTCCTAAGTTGATCCAACAAAGCAGTTAAATTATCTAAAATGTAGTACTGATCCTGATTCATTGATCTAGGTGCTTTTTCTACAAAACCATTTACCCATTCATATTTATAGGTGTCTTCACGTCGCAAGTACCGGCGTTGGAAGTCGAGCCACGAAATGCTTTTTTTTGCATCTGGAAGTTTGCGAGGCGCACGTTTAAGGGCAATCGATTCTGCCATTTAGGTAATTTTTGACCAAAATACAAAATAAGGGGCTATAAAAAAATAAGTGTTTCATTTTGCCTCACTTTTAAGGGGCATCAATGACAAGATTTAGTGATCCTTCTTTTGGCCGAGATATTCTTTCTCCCCGGCCAAAATACGCACCTCTATGTGATTTTCATCCGGTGGAATCGGGCAACTGTACCCGTCGCTGTAGGCGCAATAGGGGTTGTAGGTTTTGTTGAAATCCAGCACCAAATTGCCGTCAATTATATCCTGAACTCGAAGGTCGAGATAGCGCCCACCTCCGTAAGTGCTTTCGCCATTGCTCAAGTCTTTGAATGGGACAAAAAGCAGATCGCGGTATTGAGGCAAAGTCCTGCCCGACATGCGGTAGATGCTCAATTGGTATTCCTGACCATTGAGGGTAAATTTTGCGATTCCGTATTGAACGTATGTCTTACTTTCTCCGCTGTAAGTGGGCATTTCAAATGGAGTTGCATCAGGTGTAGGGGTAAATTTACAGGCGAGCAAAAAGGCTTCATCAGGTGCAAAAAAGGCCACTTTTTTGAGTTCTTTTTTGCTCAGGGGAGAAGCAGGATTTTGCAGAAAAGCTTGCAAATAGGACTTGCGGTGGGCTGCGATTTTTTCGAAATAGGCGGAGGAGGTTTGGGCTTGGAGGCTCTGGCTCGATAAACACAAGAACAAAATCCAGATTGTATTTTTCATGCGGTGGAGGTTTGATGTTGGCTGCCTTTCGGCAACTGTGGGGGCAACCGCAAGGGTTGCTGCTACGGTTGTCCGACGAAAACAATTTTCCCGTTGTCGGGACTGACTTCAATGCGGGTAATTTTTTTCATTCCATAAAACGAAAAATCGGCCATCTTTTTCCAATTGCGGTCTACGCCAGGCCGAATACGATACAAAACCGAACCAGAACCCATCACCAGCGATCCGTCATTCATTACCGCAAAATCTTCACTGCCATTCAAAGTATTGACCACTTCGGTAACTGCGGCACGACCCACCAGCTTTTGATCCCATTTCATGATTTTCCAGGGCAAGGACAAACTGGAACTTTTTTGCACAAAATACGCGCCATTCCCCGGTATCTTGCGGATGCAGCGCCCAGGATTGACGGCGATGGTCTCTTTGCGCGGATTGCCAATTTCTACCTTCACCAGTTGATTGGGTTTGTCTACCAAAAACAGCAACAACTCACGTGCACTCAGCCAAAGGTAATAGCCCACATTGTTGATGTCGGTAAAAACGGGTTGCCCCTTGCTCGAACGGCTCAGTGGAAACTGCCAAAGCCTTTGAATGGTATCTCCAACTGGAAACTCCATCCGTACCGCCGAAAAATTCTGTCCATCGCCGACCGGGCGAGGAGAATATTCGCCATCGTAAGTATCGGTCACCCGCGTGCGGATTCCGGTAAGGATGTTGAGGCTGTACAATTCCGGTTGGGATTCTTTGGGGGCTTGTGAAGCGATGTACAACTCATTGTCATTGAAAAAGTAAGGATGGTTGTTGTAGCCTTTCAGGTTAAAAGCGGAAAGAAATTTTGGCGCAGAAAATTGAAAGGTGGTATCTCCGGTTTTGGCCAAATTGAACAAATACAAGTTAGAATTAGGCGCTTGTGCCGACAGATACACCGCAGAACCTAGGATTAGCAACAACAAAGCAATTTTCTTCATGGTCAGATCATCTGTTTGAACGAAGATAGGGAAAAGTTTAAACCTGAAAATTTTATTACACAGAAAATAGTTTAAACTTCTTATATTTACATTATTGTTTGACAAAAATTACCGTCATGACCCTTTTTAACCCTGAAGACAACCAAGCCATGCAGGCTCGAATTGAAGCCCTACAACCCAATGCCGTCCGCCAATGGGGCAAAATGGAGGTTGCCCAAATGTTGGCGCACTGCGTTCAACCTTTGAGAATCGCCTTTCGTGAAGTCAGATCCAAACGTGCCTGGATTGGCTTTTTCTTTGGCGCAATATCCAAACGCAGGTACGTAACCGGCCCAGGTGAATTTGACAAAAACCTGCCCACAGATCCTACTTTTGTACAAACCGGCGAGCGCGATTTCGAAGCCGAGAAAGCTAAACTCTTGACTTACATCCAGCGTTTTGTTACCGAAGGTCCGGAAGCCTTTACCACCGATTTGCATCCTTTTTTTGGCAAAATGACACCCGACGATTGGGACAAACTGACCATTAAGCACCTTGATCACCACTTGCGGCAATTTAGCGCCTGAGAACTGCGTTCAAAATCCGTATTTTTTGAGGTCAAGTACTGGATTTGCATCGAAAGAAATTGTAATCTTGTTCAATGGTAACGCAGAAAAATTACCTTCCTGATTTTTTGCGTCATACATAGACTTTACGTTAACCCTAAAAGAAGATCAATGAATCGTTTTGCGTTTTTCATTTTGTTGTTGGGCATGGGAGTTGGACTCGTAGCTCAGGAAAATACAGCAGGTATCGCTTTTCAAAAAGGTGAATTTCAGGCCATGCTGGATAAGGCGAAAGCCGAAAACAAACTCATTTTCATGGACGTATACACCACCTGGTGTGGCCCCTGCAAAATGCTGGATCAAAATACATTTTCAAACGCTCAGGTAGGCAGCAAATTCAATGCAGGATTTGTCAATTACAAACTGGATGCTGAAAAAGGTGAAGGCGTCGCCATTGCCCGCAAATATGCAGTACGCGCCTACCCCAATATGTTGTTCATCAATGGACAAGGCGAAATCGTACACCGGGTAGTAGGCTACCGCCCTGCGGAAGAATTGCTCAAAGAAGCAGAAACGGCTGCCCAAAAAGGCGCAACCATGAAGCCCCTCTCCTGGTTTGAGGAAAATTATGCCAAGAAAAAGACCGACAAGGCTTTCATGCAAGCCTATGTGACGCAGTTGAAAGCCTCGAACAAAGACAACACAAAGATTCTGGACGAGTACCTTGCGCTGCTGACTCCAGAGGAGAAAGTCTCCGAAAACGTGGTCAAATTGGCTGCCGAAAACATCACTGCCCTGGAAGGCCCAGCCTACCAAATCCTGGCGGGTGTAATGCGCGACGCAGCCAAGCATCCTCGTGCGGTATTGCAAGCGGCTTATTCTGGTTTGATGCAAGTAAAATCTGCCACTTTCCAAAAAGCAGTGCAGACCAAAGACCGTACCCTGCTCGATAAGCTGATCCAGGTGAGCAAAGAAACCGACGGCCCTGGCGCTGCCCAGCAAATTGCCCAGTACGAAATGGAGTTTTCCAAAGCAACTGGAGACATGAGTGCTGTGCGCAAGGCTACTGAGAAACAAGCTGACGAGCAGATGAAACTTAAAAAGGAAGACCTGGCCAAAATGGACGTAGAACAGTACGCTTTGTTCAGAAAGCAAGTCAAATTGGAAGAAGCCGATACCACCTCTGCTGATTTCAAGATGATGGACGAAATGATGAAAAGCGCAGCAACCAAAACTACGGCCATGCAACTGAACGAATTGGCCTGGAGTTACTTCGAAACCATGACCGATAAAGCGGATTGGACAAAAGCTCTGGCCTGGTCAGCGCGTTCCCTTGAATTGGATCGCGATGTCAACTACCTGGATACTTACGCCAACCTCCTCTTTAAATTGGGCAGAAAGGCCGAAGCAATCAAGTTCGAAACGGAAGCTTTGGAAAAAGCCTCTCCTGACCAAAAAGAAGGTTTTCAGGAGACGTTGAATATGATGAAGAAGTAAGCAATAAAAATTAAGGAAACCCCAACCTCGGTTACTGAGCGAAGCCGAAGTGCCGAGGTTGGGGCTTCTTTCCGTTTTATTGAAAGTACAAGTTTTGCACCTCGCCTTAGGCGATGCGTTTAACAAATTTTCAGCCACAAATTTCACAAATTTTCACAAATTAAGGCACGAACTTCGTTCGTCAAAGAGTACCAACGCAAGCTTATACCTTAATTTGTGAAAATTTGTGAAATTTGTGGCGATATTAAAAAAACACACCGCCGAAGGTGGGGTGTCAACCTTTTACGATTGAAATTCACTCCTCCAATTTCTTAGGGGCGATAAAAAAATAAGTGTTCATTTTGCCATAGGATTAGATAAGTAAACGGTTCATTTCAAGTGCCTTATCCAATCCTATGGCTCAAGAAAAATGAACTCTTATTTTTGCCCCACTACTTTATGCATTCCCATCCCCACAAACACACCCACCAATACACCCATCAGGCCAAAAAACAGTACACTCAGCCAAAAATTGTACACCACTATCGCCACCAGACACACTAACGATAATACTAGGGCAATCACCGGAAAAACCGGATAAAACGGTGCCCGAAATGGCCGTTCCAGCTCAGGTTCTTTTTTGCGCAGCACAAACAGACTTACCATACTCAGTACATACATCACTACGGCACCCAAGGCAGAAAGTACAATCAACTGCTGTGTCGTTCCCGAACATACCGCAATGATGCCGATAATCCCCCCTACCAGCAAAGCAACATGAGGCGTATGAAAGCGGGGATGAATAGTAGCCAAGCGCTGAGGCAAAAAGCCTCCCCTCGCCAACGCAAACAACTGCCGGGAATAGCCCAATATGATGCTGTGAAAAGAGGCTACGAGTCCGAATAAGCCAATGCCCGCAAAAAGTTTGGTCAGGCTACTGTCTTTGCCCATTACGATCCCAATCGCCTCGGGCAAGGGATAATCGATGGCTTCCAGACGGTGCCAATCGGTAATGCCGCCACTCACCATCATGATGCCAATGGCCAGGATCGCCAGCGTAGCAATGCCCGACAAATACCCAAAAGGGATGTTGCGCTGAGGGTTTTTGGTTTCCTCGGCCACCATCGCCACCCCTTCAATGGCCAAATAAAACCAAACAGCATACGGCAAAGCGGCAAACACGCCCATATAGCCATGCGGCATGCTGTCGTGCAAAAACAGCTCCATCCGAAAACTCGGCGATACAATGCCAATGAACAACAACAATTCCGCCACCGCCAACAAGGTAACTACGAGCGTAAACACCGCAGATTCATTAATGCCCCAAAAATTGATGAGCGAAAAAACAACATAGCACCCAATGGCTGTATACAACACATCAAAAGCAGGATACAAAAAGTGCAGATAACTCCCCAAAGCAAAAGCAATGGCGGGAGTGGCAAACAAAAACTCAATCAAGGTAGCATACCCGGCAATGAGTCCGGCAATGGGTCCCATCGCCCGTCGCGAATACTCAAATGGCCCACCAGAATGGGGAATGGCCGTGGTCAGCTCTGTGAAACTGAAGATAAAAGCAATGTACATCAGCGTCACCAGCAACGTAGCGATCAGAAAGCCGAGGGTGCCAGCTGCACCCCAGCCGTAGTTCCAGCCAAAGTATTCGCCAGAAATGACCAGGCCAACGGCAATGGCCCAAAGGTGGATGGAGGTGAGGGAGCGGGTTAGGGTGTTGGGCATTGGGCTGGATTGGGTTAGAAAAGGCAAAATAGAAAGAAATGGATGATCCAGCCAAAAAAAATATCTATAATTTGCCAAACCAAATAATATATACTATTTTTGCGATACTAGATCATTCAATCTGATAGCCTGTAAGGCTAACATAAAGAAAAAAATGATTTAAAACTTCAATGTTCATAACCACTTAGGGTGTACAAATCAATTTTTTGTGCCCCAATAAACTTCCCACTAATGACCAAAACGCTTCTTCCTTCAAACTCAACCAATAATGGTTTAAATCCTTCAATTTTTGCTGAAGATCCCAAATGGTATGCGGTGTATACCAAATATCGATTCGAAAAAAAGCTTTACCAGGATTTGCAAAAATCAAAACTGCAAGCTTTCCTCCCACTCGTCAAAGAAAAAAGGGTTTGGAGCGATCGATTGAAAACGGTACTCGTGCCTTTGTTGCCTAGCTATGTCTTTGTCAAATTGCACCAGCAAAATATCCATCAGATTTATAATTATCCTGGGGTAGTGCGTTTGGTTTCTTTTGAAGGAAAGCCGTGTGAGATTAAGGAACATGAGATTGGATTGTTGGAGAAGATCATCGCACATGACTTTCCCGTGCAAACTACCCTGAGCTATGGGATAGGCGATTCCGTACGCATTGTGCAGGGCCCTTTGAAAGGCTGGGAAGGGAAGGTGGAGACCACTAAGGGGGAATCGCGGATCGTGTTTCAGATTACAAGTATATTACAAAGTATTAGTGTGGAAGTGGAGATGAGGTATGTGGAGAGGATTAATTGAATTGCGGACTAAATTTTTATTGCCGTGGTCAGCTCAGTGAAATAGAAGAAAAAAGCAATGTACATCAGCGTCACCAGCAACGTAGCGATCAGAAAACCGACGGTGCCGGTGGCGCCCCAGCCGTAGTTCCAGCCAAAGTATTCGCCGGAAATGACCAGGCCTACGGCAATGGCCCAGAGGTGGATGGAGGTTAGGGAGCGGGTTAGGGTTTTGGCCATGTTGCAATTAATTATTATGTGTATGACCGGAAGTTAGAAATTTTTCGTATTTTATTTGTGAGAAAAAAATAAAGCTTGATTATTATTTGAATTGATCAGATATTTGGAAAGTATTTTTGTTAAAATCATAAATCAGAATTGAAGTACTTTAATTGTCCTGTGAGCTTACCTTAAATTTATCTGACTGCTTTATTTTGAAAATCGCTATTGACAAATTTAATAATCTTTCTCAACCGTATTTCGCTGTTGGGGTAGAATCATATTCATTATACTAAATCCAGTAAAATGTTTAAAGTACACCTAGCCGAAGGCTTTCCTTTGCTTTCGGTAACCCTTAAATCTGTTTTAGAAGCTCAGCCTAATGTTAGTGTTTGTGGACAATCTTTTAGTCCAAAGCATTTACATAGTCAGTTAAATGAGCAAACTTCATGCTTGTTACTTGACTCCAGCTTATTAGACATTGACTTAATGTCTTTTTGTAAACAAATTAACAAACAACTTCCAAGCTTGCGCATCATTGTAGTGTTTACTTCCTTGCAAAATATAAGACTTCAACACATTTTTAACTATGGCATCCATGGGCTTATTCTCAAAAGCGCAACGGCTGATGAATTCATACAAGCACTTCAGGACACCCAAAAAGGTCAATTCTTTATCCAAAATGCAATACAAAAGGAAGTCAATGAAATTCATCTTTTTGCGAAAACACGTTGTCAATCTGTTGTAAAACTTTCTCCACGTGAGCAAGAAATTCTAGAATTAATTGTAGCTGAGTATACGACCAAAGAAATAGCAAAAAAATTGTTCCTCAGTGAAGGTACAGTTGAAACACATCGCTTGAACATCATCAAAAAATTAGGAGTAAAAAATACTGCAGGAATAGTAAGAGAAGCTTTTTTGAAACATTTGTTGCCAGGGAACATCTAGGAAAACCTGGAGGCGGATTTTTGGGGAATCCCCCTGTATTTTTATGAAATTTCATTTCGATCTTTACAGCATGATTAAATACTAAACCTAATGATTAGAACAGCCTTAGAAAGTGTATTGTCCGAATTAAAGGAACATTTTCAGATTGCCCTTGGCTCTGAAGAGGAGTGGGTTGTAGAAGGCAACATGGCCACTTTTGAAGGAGCTGACGGAGGTAATGCAAAATTGAATAATAAGATAGTCTGTTCAATTGTAAACATAGAAGAAGAAAAAGTATTAAAAAACGGATTGACATATAGTGTGCGAAATGATGTTACCCAGTACCACAATCCAACCATTTACCTTAATTTATACATCCTGTTTACCAGTACAAAAACCGACAATTATCTAGGTGGATTGGCTGATTTATCAAGAGTGCTGACTTTTTTTCAGGGAAAAAATGTATTTGACCAAGCCAACTCCCAAGGTTTACCTCCCGAAATAGAAAAAATCATCTTTGACATACATACTTTGAATTTTGAATACCTTAATCACCTTTGGGGGATTCTAGGCGGGAAATATTATCCCTCAGTCTTATACAAAGTTAGACTAGTTCCGATTAAAGCAGATGCAGGTACTCTTGCTTCTGTAATTACAGGTATTGAAACAAAAGAAAGCAAAGTATGAGCAGCATCAGAAAATATCACCCTCTGGTAACTATAGAGTTGCTTCATGATTATTACATGGAGCTGGTTAGTCAAGATTTTGTGATTAAACCTTCAGTTGCTTGTCAGAAAACATTGGCCGCTTATGGTTTATTGATGAAGACAAATGAGCAGGGTAAGGCTCAAATTTTAATTGAACAATCTGGATTAAGTAGCGATACCCTTAGTATCACCCATCCCATCAATAATCCAATT